>Ga0209515_10000280_pt1 | contig 97873 bp, 88 predicted proteins | sample Subgroupgradi54m_FD_187454 | JGI IMG/M metagenome (GOLD analysis project Ga0209515, IMG submission 187454) | Subsurface groundwater microbial communities from S. Glens Falls, New York, USA - GMW60B uncontaminated upgradient, 5.4 m (SPAdes)... ... | reverse complement strand
TGGACAACACCAGGGTGATGGCTGAAGTCAGAGTGGTTTTGCCGTGATCGACGTGTCCAATGGTCCCCACGTTGACGTGAGGTTTGGTGCGTTCAAATTTTTCTTTGGCCATTATTGCGTCTCCTCTACTTTTTCAAGCTGAGTTAACTGAATGTGTATAAGTTCATTTTACATTTAGCTGCTGATCGGGATTGAACCGATGACCTCGTCCTTACCAAGGACGCGCTCTGCCAACTGAGCTACAGCAGCACTGACTTTCATTAAAATAAATGAGCAGTCAGTACAGTCTCGATATACCAATTCGCTCTAATTCAATAAGAATTAGAGCAGTCTGATCAGAGAAAAAAATTCTCCCCTTTCAGGTAATACGGCATAAAAAAATAGACAGACCAACCCTGTCTGATGAAGTCGTAAATTATAGCGAAAGCATCTCTTATGTCAAGAGATTATTTATTAGGAGTTGTTTTTGATCAAATTATCCTTATTTCTCAAGGGGATCGAAAAAGAGTTAACCTTCCCAGCTTATATCGTTATAATAACGCACCTTTTTATGAATCGTTGTTCTTCTGAACCAACCGAAATTCGATGACCTCATTTTCATCTGCAGAGCACTATCAACCTCTCCTTGTTCTATGATTGGAAGTTTAACCTTCGTGGGTTTCCTGGGTGTGGGTATTGGAATCCTCCATTTTTTTCGATTCAAATTGAATTGTCCGTGGTTGCAGGTGGTCAGCCTACTTCTTGGAATTCAAATCTTTAGCTTGATCATTCAATTGATAGGAATGACTCACCTTGCTTCACGCCCGATGTTAATCTGCGTATGGGCAATATTGATCCTCTTGGGTGGAATTTGCAATCAGCTCTGGAATCGGTCTCCTCTGATTTTAAAAAAATCGGAATCTTTTTTTGATTGGATTTTGTGTATGAGCATTTTGGTCTCATTGCTTACACTGCTGCTTACCGCTCTAGCTCCGTCAACAAAAATTGATGAGCTTTATTACCATATGTTGCTGCCCAGCCGAATTGTAATGGACAGAGCACTTCTTTTTTATCGGTTTCCGATCGTTTCGGCAATTCTGCCGCACATGATATTCCAAATTTCTCTAACTCCTCTCCACGCTTTGAACTTTCCCGATGCTGGCAATGTAGTCAGTTGGTGGATCGGCCTCACCTTCCTTTGGTTTTGCTACTCCATGATCAAGAGCAAATCCAATTTGGAATCATGGAATTGGTTGTGGATTACCGCTATTTCGGTCGGCTTATATACAACGGTCCATTATGTAACTTGCGGAAGCCATGCAATGGGCGATCTGGCGACAGTTGCTGCTGTCGTTTTATTGTTAGAACGAAGAAATTTTTATAAACAAACCGATTGTTTAATTACACTCGCTTTTGCTTTCTCAGTTTTGTGCTTAGCCGGCGTCACCACAAAGCTAGCTTTTATGCCGCTTCATCTCGTCATTCTCGCGATCGCCGGTGCTTCTTTGCTAAAGCAGGCGCATTCACTTCGAGAAAGAAAACACATTCTGTTTGCACTGTCTCTTCCCTGGATTATTTTGATTCTTCCGCTCATGCTTTGGACTTACTTAAAATCAGGGAGCCCTTTCGGCCCTGTGTTGGGAAAGGTTCTGCCAAATTCGATTTATAAGCCGTCCGATATTACGACGGAGCTGGGAAATATGAAGAACCTTGATCGACCCGATTTTCTTGAATTCATAAAAATGACCTTCATTTCTTATTCACCGCTGATCTTCACGGGCGCAGCAGGCGTATTTTTTGTGAAAGAAATAAAAGTGCGTCATCGTTTCATGTTAGCAACCTTGGCCCTATTTCAAGGTTCTGGGATTTTGTTCGTACTGCCGTTTCATTTTCGGTTCTTTGCTGGCCTTCATTACGCTTTTGCTGTCCTGTTTGCGATGCACACTGCGCCTGCCATCCAAAAATGGGCCACCTCGAAAACTGTGTTAACGTTCCTTTGCTGTTTTTTATTATTGCCCTGGTTGGCCGGACAGCTTGTTTTATGCCAAACAATTTTTTAGTGTTTCACTTGGAATTCAAAAGGTGTCCAAATTTTACAACAAAAAAGTTGCTTTTTATTCTGATTACAAAAAATTAAATCGTATTCTTCCAAAAGAATCGGCAAATCTTTTATCCATAAATAACAGCATAAACTCCGTTTACCTTCCGAGAAAGGTATACATGTCTTCGCACGATGTCCCTTCGGGAACACGGCTTTTTTTACTTTCGGAGGAGCCCGAAAAACCGCAGATTCTTGATGGGTATCAATTAAACGATTTAGTATATGAAAATAAGCAGGCCCATATTCAGACTTACCAAACACCGGGACGCGCTGACGATATCAGCTCATTAAGAATTTTTAAATTGCAAAGATCCGGCTAAAGAGAAAACCGAAATCGAAACGTTCCTTTCTGTAAACTCTTGTGATAGAATTTAATTTCTTAAATCATGTGTCATGTCCATGTGTAAAATCGCCAACCCAATTGTAAGCATTATAGTGCCCGTCCTTAATGAAGAGGATACTATTGCAGATTGTCTCAAAAGTCTACTCGATCAAGATTATCTAAAAAACAATATGGAGATTATTGCTGTCGACAATGGTTCGCTGGATCAATCGGCTGCAATCATTCAGAAGTTTCCTGTGCAGTATATCTTCGAAGAAAAAAAGGGGGCAGGAGCTGCCAGAAATGCTGGAGCGCATCAATCCCGCGGAGAACTTCTCGCTTTCATTGATGCCGACTGTATTGCCTCCAAAACGTGGGTCTCAAGATTAGTGGCATCTCTGGAGGACGGCATTCATGATGCAGCAGGCGGAGATTATCTCCTTCGCCCAGAAAAATCTTTTCTGGAAGAATATTTGTCCTTTCGAAACTTCTATTCACAAAAAGAGTTTTTCTTTGGGGATTACCCTTTTCTTCCGTGGCTCTTGACCGGAAACCTGGTCGTTCGAAGGAATGCTTTTTTTAAAATCGGGGGGTTCAAGGAGAGTTTTCTAAGAGGAGAAGACATGGATTTTTCATGGCTTTTAATTCAAAGCGGTGCGAAATTAAAATACCTTCCAGGTCATGAAGTGCTGCAAATACAGCCTCGGACGCTCTGGAATTTTTATTCGAAGCTGTTTAAAGACGGCGAGATCATGGCGCTTCTTTGTCATCGTTATGGACAACTTTGCCGAAAGGATCAAACAGGGGTGAGAGACTGCGATTTGATTGAATGGTTTTTTTCATCTCTTCAAAAATTAAAGAGCCGAACGAGTCAAATTTTTCTTGAGCGAAATGGCCTCGGTTTCTTGAGAAAAATAGTGTATCTTTTTTTTGCGGTGACGGGCCATTTGGCTTTTCTCTCTGGAAAAGGGGTCAATTATGTGCGGCATGGTCTCTTGAGAACGTCGAGGAAAGCAAGCCATTCCGATTCTATTTTAGCCAGGAGATCTTCAAAGTGAAAGTGTAGCCGCGCGAAACTTGGGCCTTCCTGAGCAAACCGCTTTCTTAAGTTTTCATCCCGTAAAATGTTGGCAATTCCCTTTTGATCCTGTCAAACACGTTCTGATAGATGTAAAGATTTTCCTGGCATGGATAATATATTGACTCTTGTTGGTATTTTGGCCATCTACTTTCGCTCATTGCAATGAGAGTAAAGTTCTTCAGCTCAGGAAAATCACAACTAGGGATACCAAAATAGCCGTCAGGACGTGGCTTGAAAATATTCTCATGGGAAAAAAAGAGGGGGCCTATTCTATCGATCTGCCTAAAGTATTCGCATATCGTGTCAGCCGACATTTCCGAGAGACTTCTAAAATTAATAATGACATCTGCAACCATTGGCTCCACTTGTGGCAATACAAAGTTTGGCAACAAGATAATGTCATGGTTTTGGATTAATGTTTTATCCAATGTCGCAAAGCTGTCACCATAGGTAAAGATTTTGGCATTGGGAAACGCGCAGGAAAGATAATAGGTCTGAAGCAGCACATTCTCCGGAAGATCCAGTCCGATATACTTCACATTCGGGATACATTTCAGTATGTGATACGCTAGTCCACCAAAACCGCCTCCAATTTCGAGAATGACAGGGGTCTCCAACCGAGACAATAGCTGTTTCAGATAGTGGGCCTGGAAATGATACTCGAAGACAGGTTCATAGAGTATCCTGCCCTCAAAAAGGTAGCCCCATGGGTTTCCTATTTTGGGTGCTTCGAGTTCTTCCAACAACGTTCCCGCAGACGAACTTTTCCATACTGCGAAGTGTTCTAACATCAGTCTGTCTCTTACTTTTCCAGATTTACAGAAATTCTCGAAGACCTTTTCTGCTCCCCAAAAACCATCAATCCCTTCGTTTCGAAAAAAATTCCTGAGATATTGAGCCAATACGCTTTGGTCATTTCGAGATATTGCCTCGTAGTAACGGCGCCACCGGACTTCCAGAGACGCTCCCCAATCCCCTCCCGGCAAGTACGGTCGGGATAAGCTTTGTTGTTTTCTCCTCGCGGCATTGAAGCTCGGTATCAGTCTCGGAATCAATTCTGCTTCATTTTCCGGAATCATTTCAATCGATTCTGAAAATTTTCCATGAAATCCCGTTGCTGAGACATTTTCATGGAATGTCTGTTCATTCTGAAAGTATTTCACCTGATATAAGATTGCGGCGCGAAGAGAGCTTGGCATGGCCCGATAGACAGCACGTGTCATAAAATAGAGAAGACGTTTAATCATGAGCGTAACCCGGCGATTGTCTCGAACCATTCCTTTTCTATTGCGGCCAACAGATCTTCAAAGTGAAAGTGTGACCGCGCAAAACTTGGACCTTCTTGAGCAAACCGCTTTCTTAAATTTTCGTCGCTCAAAATTTTGTTAATTCCTTTAGCAAAATCTTGAGGTGTATCTGCTTGAATGAGATGTTTCCCCGAAACCAGTCCGAGACCTTCGCAACCTATTGACGTTGACACGACGGGTTTCCCCATTGCCAGGTATTCCATAATTTTAATCCGAATCCCAGACCCAAAACGCATAGGGACAACGCAAACATCTGCAGCTCGAAGATAGGGGCGGACATCGGGAACTGCGCCCGTCACAATTATTTTGGAGTCTTGACGGCTAAGTTGATAAAGCGCCTGCGTCGTGTAACAGCCCACAATCATAAATCCTACATTAGGATATTGTTTTCGAATGAGCGGAAGAATTTGCCGGACAAAATAGAAAATGGCGTCCGCATTCGGAGGATGACCGACGCTGGCTGAAAAAGCAAACCACGGCCCCGTCGATGGAGGTAAAGAAAATTGATCCACAACTTGAGAATAATAATCGACATCAATCCCAACTGGAATCACAACAGCTCTTTTGTTGGAATGACGTTCAATCCACTGCTTATCCGGCTCAGACATCGCAAAGCAAACATCCGCGCGGCGAAGCGCTTCGATTTCTGTTTGCTCGATCCATTGAGCATCATCAGTCATTTTAAGCTTCTTCCAACCCGACTCATAAGGCAGGCGCCGCTTGATGTGCAAAGTCCAGAGATCATGAACGGAAAGGAACTTTGGAATCCGATCCGGAAGAAAATTCATCACCGGACTCAGTGGTGTTTGTTCGCAATAAATCAGATCGTAGTCGTTTTCTTTGATTTTGTGAAAAACAGGACCCCAACGTCTTTGATATTCGCGGGCCCAAAAAAAGATGGGAGCAGGCCACCAAGGTAGTTGAATTCTTTGAAGGAACCAAGACAGATGAAAAAATCTTTCGGATGCACGAGTCGGAATTTTTCCATTTCGTTCCGCCAAACAGAAAATTTTCCTTTGGCGAAGGAAAGCGGCTTCGTTTTCGGAAATTGGGTGAAGCGGAACATAAGTAATTTGATGATGCTTAGAAAGTTTATTCAGAATCAGGTAGTTCCAGGCCGCTTGCGCTGTATATGGAAATCTTGGAAAAGTCATGCTTAGCCATAAAATCCGTAATGAGGTTCGATTAGTTTCATTTGAAAATTTTTCTCCGCAATCCAAAACCCCGAGCGGAGTTGTCATCGAGTTTTTGAATAACCCAAATACTCGGCTGCGCGTTTCACAAACCGTTTGCCGGTTTTGTAAATGAGTGCCGGGTTTATTTGGCGCAGGCGGCTTTGAAAATGATAATAGTGATTAAAAGGTGAGTTTGCCAATTTTCTGTTTCGCATAACGTCCTCACGATAAAGAAGCCGCATCTTTCGCGAGATTCTCTGTCCAGTGCGAAAATGGCTAAAAGCATAGGGATACCTTCTGACCGTTTCGTAGCCGTTGGCGAGCAATCGGTTTCGGTAGGAAGCAGTAAATTCTTCCCAAAAGCCGAGAATCTTTGCATCACACTTGGGGCCGTACTTAAGCACTCTCCTCGGAGCTTGATCTCTCATATTCCAGTTGCTGAAATGAACAAACAAAAGAGGCTCTCCATTGACGGTGATGGTGCCGTCGGCTGTCTTTTCGAATTTTCTTTCGAATAAATTCCAATACGCAATGTTAGCGCCGGCATCCAATAAAAAATCCACAGAGGAAAAATAAAGCGGTACGAAATTGAGCCAAAGTTGATCGAAATATTGACCGCGTGGGAAAGCACCCAGTGCATGATAACGAAGCCGTTCTTTAAACCAGGAAATGAACCGCTGCGATTCTTCAGTGCGCCGGAGCCCTAGAAATCCTCCGTTGTAGAGTCCGTAATCGAGAAAGACAAGCTCATAATCTGAAGCAAATTCAACATTCACCGGTTGGGTGCAATGAGGATTGAGGAGGATTGAGGTTTTGCCGAGTTGGTCGAAAATTCCGTCAAGAGAGTGACAAATCATAATGTCTGAATCCAGAAAGATCCAGCGGTCATAATGAGTCCGCTTCATCATGTATTCGTGTAAGGCGCCCCTTAAAGCACAGCATAATTCAAACGGCTTGTAGTAAAAACACATGGCGTCAAGGGTGGGTTCATCTAAGTCCTCTAATTGAATCAGAGTAAACGGTTCAGATTTAGGATCAAAATAATCATCCACATGATCCGCAAGTAAAACGAAAAGTTTGCTTCCCGGATTGTGTTTCTCCAAAGTTTCAGCCAAAGTCCGTGCATCAGCGAGATAATTTTTAGTAATGACTGTGCACGCTACAATTTCAGACATATCAGGTTTTCCTCAGCACCACGGCTGTCTGATAAACTTCAGCCAAAGGTTTGATGTCTACTACTTCAAAATATCGGCCCCATTCTTTTCTGATCCACTGCGTTTTAAAAAAAGTAAATGTTTGATTCCAGGTTTTTCCCAAAATAATAAAGAAGTCGTGCTGAAGGATTTTGCTGAGATCAATTTGCGCGGGAATCATCCCCGACGGTCTTCCATATTCCCTGAAATATTGGACTGTGTGTTCGTCATGAATCGTAAAAACTGCAAGCCCGCCTTTTTTGAGCACCCGATTGAGTTCCATGAGCCACATGTCATAGAGCCGGTAAAAATGAGTGAAGACAGAAATTCCATATAGAAACGTAAATTTTTCGTCTTGAAACGGTAGATGAGGGTATTCCGTACACGTGACGAAATGAAAAGGCGGCGAAAGATTTTCTTTGGCCCAGGAAATATATTGCTCGCTTTGGTCGACTCCCCAAAATTCGCACGTTTTGGCTTCTTGGATGAAGTGACGGATCACGCGTCCCATTCCACAACCCCAATCCAATACCGTGGAAGTGGAATCGAGGGTGATGTTTCTTTCTTCCAAAATAGTTTTGAGCATTCCAGCTGTTTTTTTTCCGTTCTCGATATATTTGAAACCATTGCCTAGAAGTTCTAGGGGTGGTGGAATGGGTAAAGATTGATCGCAATATCCATCGATCTGTGTTTGGTTGGCGCCAAATAAAAAGCGAGGTTTTCGGAGATAGTTTAAAAACACGGGGAAATTATATCATTTGACTTCTGTATATTCAAAGCGTATAAAGTTTTCTGCTTTGAGCATCTCACCTAATTGATTGTTCATGAAAATTCCCATAAGCAAAAAGCTGTGAGCGTACCTGGTACTAACAATACTAACAATAAAAAAGAATGGTTCCATAATTTAGCGTTTTCCCTTTTACTTTTCCTCTCGTTCGATTTTCTGGCGGGTAGAACCTATAGTCAAATTTCCTTCTGGATTCAAAATCGACAACTACTAGCAGTTCAGATTCAGTCTCCGGTTTACCATCATGATTTAAAACCGAATTCGCATGGCCGTATTGGATTTGGCATGGTTCGACCTTACGATCTTTTTGTGAATTCGCTCGGATTTCGAGATACGGAAATTTGCGAAGTTCCATTATCAACTTCTTTGTACCGTATGGTATTTATTGGAGATTCGTTTACTGAGGGCACTTTTTCAAGCTATCCCAAATCGTTTGTTGGTATCGTCAAAGAAAATCTGAAAGGACATCAAGTCGATGTTCTTAATGCTGCGGTAGCGAGTTATTCGCCCGCAATTTATTACCGAAAAATTAAATATTTAATTGAAACCGTAGGATTAAAATTTGATGAATTGGTTGTCTTTATTGACATTTCTGATATCAAAGACGAAACTATCTATTTTCTCGATCGAGATTTAAACGTTCAATCCCGGCATAAAGAAATAATGAAACTTTCTACTCGTCGATTTGTGTGGAAAAAAATGAGCAATAATTCTGTTTTATGGAGATTGATTGATACACTCAAAAAGCAACTTCAGTTAAATCAGAAAAAATACATCATTAATCATTTACACAGTTTATGGACTGTTGATCCGGAAGCCTTTGAAACTTACGGTAGGAAGGGCTTGATAAATGCTGAGAAGCACATGAATTTGCTACTTGAATTGCTTCGAGCTAATGGAATTAAGTTAACCATTTCAGTTTATCCATGGCCGGATCAAATCTACCGCCATGATCTTGATTCTAAACAAGTTCAGTTTTGGGAAGCGTGGGCCAAGAAAAATCATGTTCTGTTCATTAATCATTTTCCAGATTTTATCAATGAAAAAAATTGGCGTGAAATGCTTGACGAATATTTTATCCCGGGTGACGTGCACTGGAATGCAAAGGGCCATCGGTTGGTTGCCGAGCGCTTTCTAAAAACATTCGCAAATCAAAAAACAAAACGATGAGAATGGTCAAAGAAATGAAAGCTTGGTTAAAAGAGTTGCTTTGCCTAATGAAACTTAAAACTATGGAAAAATTATCGTGAAGATGAAAAGATTCACCGTTTCAACTTTCTTCGGACGTTACTTACCGTGGCTCTTTGCGGCCCTTCCTTTGTTGGGTTTGATTTGTTTGCTGGTTCAATATCAAGTCGACGTTCCTTATCAGGATGAATGGAGCTATCTTTCGCTTATTGATAAAAGTTTTCTTGGAGAGCTGTCGTTGCGAGACTTCTGGACTCAACTTAATGAACATCGCCCGGTGTTTCCTAGATTAATCATCGTTCCTTTGGCGCGGTTAACTCATTGGAATATTACTTATGAACTTGCACTCAACGTTATTCTCGCGTTGGGCAGCTTTCTCATTTTGAGCTGGTATGTTTTAAAATCAAACCCTTTCGCTGATCCATCCAAAACTCGGTGGTTCATTCCTATTATTTCTCTAATCGTTTTTTCGATACAACAGCTGGACAGCTGGCTTTGGGGAGGCGCGACAACACCCTTCTTTCTGAGCGTTTGCTCAGCAATCTTTGGAATTGTTCTTCTTTCTGCGGCCAGTTTCCGGTGGAATATATTTTGGATTGCGGTGTTTCTGGGTATTATTTCAAATTATTCTCACTCTGCCGGTTTCGTTTATTGGCCCGTTGGTTCATTGATTCTTTTCTGGAAAGGAAAAACGCAAAAATCTAAAGCTTCGCTCGCTTGGTTTTTGATTTTCTTTTTCTCGGTTTTGCTTTACTCTTACCATTATGCCAAACCAGCTCATCATCATTTACTTCTTTATGGTTTGAGACATCCTGGGGAATTGGTCGCTTCCTTTTTTCTTTATCTCGGATCTATCTTCGGATGGAAGCTCTCTTTTCCAGCTGGCGTTTTAGGGTTTATCGGTTTTTCCGGAATGTCTCTTTTTTTGTTTTTCAGCGAAAAAGTGAATAAAGATCGGATTTTGGGTTTTATCGCGTTAGGGTTTTTTTCTCTTGGAAACGCATTGATTACGGGTATCGCAAGAGTTGGTTTCCACCCATTGGCGACATTAGAGCCTCGGTATATTACGATCTCTTATCCTTTTTGGATTTCTATCCTGATCCTCAGTCAAATCACAAGTCATGTCCTAAAGGTTAAATCTATCTTTCTTGTTTCTTCCGTCTTGATTGTAGTTTTGATCTCTGGGCGGTCAGTGGCGTCGATCGTACCATTCAAAGAGTTTAGCCAAAGACTCAGAGAAGGAAGAGATGAGTTGTTTATTCTCAAGAATGAAAAGGTTTTGAAATATCTGCATCCTGAAATCGATAAGATTAAAACTGGAGCGGAGATACTTAAAAGACGGAGACTGTCGCTTTTTAGAACACAATTAAATTAATGGAGAACACCTAAAAAAATGATCCAGACCTGCAATAATCATTTCGGTTCTTTTCCTTCACAGAAGTTTGATGGACTCACCACTGAAAACTGTACCGCCTGAAAGTTGAGTCCTTGGCCATGTAAAGATTTTTCTTCGCAACCTAAAACCCCGAGCGGAGTTGTCATCGAGTTTTTGAATAACCCAAATACTCGGCTGCGCGTTTCACAAACCGTTTGCCGGTTTTGTAAATGAGTGCCGGGTTTATTTGGCGCAGGCGCTTTCGGAAGTAATGATAGTCGTCAAAAGGAGAGCTTGCCAATTTTTTGCCCCGCATGACATCCTCGCGGTACAGAAGCCGCATCTTTCGCGAGATTCTCTCTCCAGTGCGAAAATGGCTAAAAGCATAGGGATACCTTCTGACCGTTTCGTAGCCGTTGGCGAGCAATCGGTTTCGGTAGGAAGTAGTAAATTCTTCCCAAAAACCGAGAATCTTTGCATCGCACTTGGAAGCATACTTAAGCACTCTCTTCGGAGCTTGATCTTTCATATTCCAATTGCTGAAATGAACAAACAAAAGAGGTTCTCCATTAACGGTGATGGTGCCGTCGGCCGTCTTTTCGAATTTTCTTTCGAACAAATTCCAAAACGCAATGTTAGCGCCGGCATCCAATAAAAAATCCACTGAAGAAAAATAAAGCGGAACAAAATTGAGCCAAAGTTGATCCAGATATTGACCGCTCGGGACAGCGTCCAATGCGTAATAGCGAAGCCGTTCTTTGAACCAGGAAATAAATTTTTGAGATTCTGTCGTCCGCCGGAGTCCCAAAAATCCTCCGCTGTACAGTCCGTAATCGAGGAACACGAGTTCATAATCTGAAGCAAATTCAACATTCACCGGTTTGGTGCAATTAGGATTGAGGAGGATTGAGGTTTTGCCGAGTTGGTCGAAAATTCCGTCAAGAGAGTGACAAATCATAATGTCTGAATCCAGAAAGATCCAGCGGTCATAATGAGTCCGCTTCATCATGTATTCGTGTAAGGCGCCCCTTAAAGCACAGCATAATTCAAACGGCTTGTAGTAAAAACACATGGCGTCAAGGGTGGGTTCATCTAAGTCCTCTAATTGAATCAGAGTAAACGGTTCAGATTTAGGATCAAAATAATCATCCACATGATCTGCGAGTAAAACGAAAAGTTTGCTTCCTGGATTGTGTTTCTCCAAAGTTTCAGCCAAAGTCCGTGCATCAGCGAGATAATTTTTAGTAATGATTGTGCACACCACAATTTCAGACATGATTAGGTCTTCCTAAGGACGACTTCATGACACAGTAATTTTAGACGGAGCCTGTAAAGCTCGGGAAGATACAACTTCATCAGGATCTTCGCCAATGGCCGACGCAAGGTCCCGTGAAGAAAAAAATACAAACGCAGGCATTTTAGCGCATAGTGTTTGGCTTGAACCAAATAACCATTCGCTTCATAAAAATAAGCCAGATCGAAATATCGCCCAGCGAGGATGTTCATTATATTTTTATTGCGCGCCAAATCCGAATGACCGCTCACGTATTCCTCAAAATGCTCATACGTTTTACCGACGGCGTCCGTCCTCAAAATTTTAGACTTCGCAGACCACGCGGCCGCAGCGTGAATTCTGTAAACGCCCATGAGTTCATTGATAAAACCAATTTTCCCATGCTGAGCCAGAAAGAAAAATAAGGGCCAGTCTCCAAGTCTTAATCCATAGAACCATTCCGGAAATTTTTGAACCAAGCCCGTACGAAACAAGGCCGAGCCCGTAGGAATAAAATTTCCTTTTAATACATCTTCGACGGTAAAAAATTCTTTCGACTTCGAACTCAAATGCCGCCAGGCTTCCTGCTTCCCGTCTTCAAAAAGCACCGTCACATCGTGAAAACACATCACGCACTCGGGATGGTTTTCCAGGAAATCCACTTGTTTTTGCAGCTTGTGAGGAGAACTCCAATAATCATCGCCGTCTAATAATGCAATATACTCGCCCGAGCAGGCTTGAAGTGTTTCGGCAAAATTTCTATTCATTCCTAAATTTTTTTCGCGGAGCAACGATCGGATTTTTTCAGGATGCTTTTTTTGGTAGTCGGTCACGATTCTGCGCGTAGCGTCGGTAGATGAGTCTTCGCCTATTACAATTTCATAATCAAAGTCCACCTCTTGTTTCAAAACACTGTCAATTGATTCGGCAATAAATTTTTCATGGTTGTACGTTATAAGTGCGACGCTTACCTTCATGTGGAAGAATTGACGAGATGCAACCGTCGTTCGTTAATCTGGCGGCTATTGTTTAAAATAAACCGGATGATTTGACAAATCACTGTGATTTCAGATGGTCCAATGGACGTACCTGTGGGCAAAACCAAAACACGCGCTGCAAGCCGCTCCGTCTCGGACAATAAAAAACCGCTGCTCGGAAAATCAGAACGGTACGGCTCCATCCGGTGACACCCGGGATAAAAATAGCGGCGAACTAAGACATTTTCGGCGTGTAAAATTTCCACAAATTGATCCCGGTTGAGACCGGCGCTTTGCTCATCAAGTTCCAACACAATATATTGGTAGTTAGATTTTTCTGATTCACCATAAGTCATCAGATGAATTCCTCGCACGCCTTTCAATTCCTGTTGATAACATCGATAGTTGGAATGATTGGTTGTGATGAATTCTTCTAAACTTTCAAGCCCCGACAGTCCCATTGCCGCAGAGACTTCATTCATTTTGCCGTTTGTCCCGCAAGCAATAACACGATCATAGCCCGAAAAACCAAAGTTGCTGATCAATCTGATTTTCGTGGCTAACCCGTCATCATTGGTGACTACTGCCCCGCCTTCAAATGTATTCAGTATTTTTGTAGCGTGGAAACTGAAAACTTCGGCGTCACCGAAGCTGCCGATCATGCGCTTCTTGTAGGAACATCCGAAAGCGTGCGCGGCATCAAATAATATTTTTAGATCGTGCCTTCGTGCAATCTTAGTTAATGAATCGACGTCGCAAGCACGCCCCCACAAATGCACACCCATCACAGCCGTGGTTCGCGGCGTGATTAATCTCTCCACTTGAATGGGATTCAGAGTCCAAGTTTCAGGATCGATATCGCAAAACACGGGGGTTATTCCATGCCACTCGAGCGCATGAGCCGTAGCCACAAAAGTAAACGAAGGAAGGATTACCTCTCCGCTGAGTCCAAGAGCTCTAATAGCAATTTCAAGCGCCGTGGTCCCGTTACACATGGCGATGCAGTATTTTGCACCGGTCGCCTCGGCGATTTTTTGTTCGAATTCTTGCACATAAGGCCCGTAGTTGGTCAGCCATTTTGTGTCCAAAGCATGATTGATCCGCTCAAGGAGGCGGCTACGATTTCCAATATTGGGACGTCCGACGTGCAGTTTGTCTTGAAAAGCAGGAAGACCTCCAAAAATTGCGAGTGAATTTATATTGTCCTTCACAACCATTTCATTTTTCATTTCTCAAATATCCAAAGTTTTAATCTCGAAAACTCGGTCGTAAAACCAAGAAGAGCTTGCATGGTCTTTGAAGCGGCAGTCTTATTAAATTCACATTGCCAATTTAAATCGTTTTGTAACGCAGGTTTTATGCCTCTTGTCAGAAAAAAATAAGTTCCTAAACCACTTTCTTCGACTAATGAGTAACCATTTTTCTTCATAAAAGTTACTAAAGCCGCGTCATCAAAAAATAAATTGTGCCATTTCACTGGAATAGGTTCCAATCCCCAAGCAACTCGAAAACTATTCAAAAACTCTGCTCCTTGCTTGCTGCCTTCAAGCATCAGTAATTTACCACCGGGTTTAAGCAGTAACATCAAATCCAACAACACTTGATGCTGCAATTTACTTTCTGATAGGTTAATCAAAAATCTTTGTGAGATGATATAGTCAAAATCTTTTGGAAGCGAATAATCGTCCAAGAAATTTACTTCGAGTAAAGTGACATTCGCGCAATTCTTGAGTCTTTCCTCAGCTTTTTTGAGTCGTGTGTGTGAATAATCAGTTGCATACATTTCAACGCCCGGAATAGAAGCGTAAACAAGAGTTCCCTCTCCTTCCCCGCAACCAGCATCAAGAATTTTTGAATTCGGCGACAGATATTGTTTGATCAAATTGATTTCTGCTTCCAGAAGATATTTGTCATACATTGATTCTGTTTCTGCGTCATTCCAATACTCCAATATTTGTTGTTGTTTCATTTTACTTTTGTCGCCTCACAGATTAACAAGGAATCCGTCCGAGTTTCACGGTTCTTTAGGTCTGAGAAATCGCTACTCCCCCACTGAACATCCTTCAGCTGGCTAAACCCAGCTTCCTTGAGACGTCGATGAAGTTCTTCGCGGTCATAAAGCCACTGATGTCCCCACCAGCGAAAGGCAACGTTGAGCATTTCTGCGCGTGTTTGAATAAATTGATATTCCGGCCAGCTTAACCAATCCTGATCACGCCAATTTCCGTGACACGATTTCTCGATGAGGTCATCGAGCGAAGGCATCGCAATCCGTAAAATGCCTCCCTCCATTAATACTCTCGCGCATTCTCGTAGAAATGAAACGCCTGTTTCCACAGTCATATGCTCAAGTAAATGCTCGGCGTAAAAAAACCGACACGAAGCATCTTTAACCGGAATTCCTCGGGCTAAATCCCATGCAATATCGACGGTTTGAAACGTTGCATTTGAATCAATATTGATCCAGCCGTCAAATTTCACTGTGCCGCAGCCCAAATGTAATTTATACGGAATGCTAAATCTGGCTAATTTTTTTTCTATTTCACGTCGTTTCAGATCAATGAGGATGTTTTCAAGTTTCAGCAGCATAAGTCAAAAGCCAAAAAAATCGAGCGGGTGGCGGGAATCGAACCCGCATGTCTAGCTTGGAAGGCTAGGGCATTACCATTATGCTACACCCGCAAATTCGTAGGAATCTGTTAAGTTATGACCAGTGTTGGGCTTACTAAGGACAACGAAATCAGGAAATACAAAATCAAAGCCACGATATCACAGATCAATAAAAGAAACAATCCGGAGGCAAAATTGGCCTTGATCCTGAGCGCTTTAAACGTCACAGGAAAAATCACGCCCATCAATCCGGAGGCAAAACTAACGCCGACAATGGACAAGCCCAGTGCAATCCCTTCAAGGGGAAACCTTTTCCAAATCAATGCGATCGCTGCGGCCAGCGCAAAAGCACAGAATCCGATAATCAGCCCGACTAAAATTTCTTTTCCCAAAACCAAAACCATTTTCCGAAGCGAAAGCTTGCCTTCGTCCAATCCTCTTGAAGTCACACGCGCCACTTGCGTGCCGATATTACCGGCCAGGCCTAAAATAATCGGAACGAATAAAATGAGCGCGACGATGGATTCGATCTTGCCGATAAAAATTCCGAGAATATAAGAACAAACCAAACCGCTCGTGACGCTGAGCAAAAGCCACGGCAGCCGTTTGAATGCAATGTGAAAAACCCCGTTCCCTTCTATTTCTTCTGTTTCAATTGGGTTCAAGCGACGCAAAAGACGGCGCTCCTCAGGAGATAAATTCGATTCGAAATTGAATCTCGAAATAATGCCGACCAATCTTCGATGAGAATCGATCACGGGAACCGCCAAATAAGGGTTTAAATTAAACGTTTCAATTAATTCCCGTGCCGATGCGTCTTCAGAAACGGACGTAACGGTTTCTTTCATCACGCTATGAATCTGCCTTAATGGTTCTTCCAGCAATAGATCGCGTGTTTGGAGAACGCCCATTAAATTGCCGGCGTGATTCACCACATAAATGTAGGTGAACTTTTTTTGGAAATCTCCCTTTTTCCGCCGGAGGAATTCCACAGCGCCCCCGACCGTTTCGTCCTCGGAAACGGCCAAATATTCTTTGCTGATTAAGGATTTGACTTTGACTGTCAATTTTTTCAAACCTTCCGAAATGAATAATAAGTATACTGCGTACCGATTCCGGTTGCGGCTTCGATTTTCAAACCAACGGATCGGCTGAGTAATTCAATATCCTGAACGTTTAAACTACAGCCCCGCCATGACTTGTAGCGAATCCGGAATTGATCCTGCAAGGAAGAAGAGGCCGGCTGAAAAAATTTTTTGATTCGGCGGAAAATATGCCTGGGATGTTTCGCCGCACTCCAGAAGCGCGTGACAAAAGAAAAATCAGACGGCGAAGTGCGGAACTGAAGCATTGCAAGTGCTCCGGATTTTAAAACTCTTGCGGTTTCTCGAATGTACGATTTGATGACGCCGGGGTCGATGATATGTTGGAGAACCTGAAAAGAAAAAACAAAGTCAATCGAGGCGTCTGAAATTCCGGGAAGATCATTCCCACGGCCTAAAATAAATTTCACATTCGATAACGCTGTCCAATGTAAACGCGCCCGGTTCAGCATTTCAGGAGAGATGTCCACCGCATAGACTTTTCGAAAACGCTGAGCGAACCGGTGTGTCATGCGGCCGAGACCGCAACCAATCTCGACCATTTCCAAATGACTTGTATCTTTAAAACCCGCTCGTCCAATGAAGTCATCAGCCTGATCACGGCCCGTTAACCAGAACGCTTCCTGATCAACAGCGTCCGGTCTTTCGAATTTCGGAAAACTGAGGACCCCGTAGAAGGCATTCTGTTTCGTAATTTCATCCCACTCAATCTGCATCTGGAATAATTTTTTTTGAGTTGAATTTCAGAAAAAGCCGTCATCTTTGGCGAAGCACCATCTTAAAAAAAGAAAAAGCCTGTTTTCGCCAATGATCTAAATAACAATTCACTTTGCCGAAAAAATGGGACGAACTATATTTTTGTAACATACTTTGACTCGGAACAAAATACCCGATCACAAATAGAAAGCACTCCCAAGGCGAATGGATTAATTGTAGAACTCTTCTGATCGCAAAACCACGCTCTGGTTTTGGGGATAATTCAAAAAACCGTTCAAAAAAAGCCAAAGAACCGGACGAAAGCGTCTCGTAAGATTTACCCTCAAAAAAACATTCCTCGACAATTCTAAGAAAAGCAGAAAGCGGCTTCTTCAGAGAAGGGCTCAAAGTGGATGCTTGTAATAAAGTATCGCAATTCAATTTGTATTTTTTCATCACCGAAGCCAAATCAAGCAATTGAATCATATGAACGGTATTTATTTCGATGTCATTTAAAATTTGAAGTGACAAATATAAAATTTGATCGGAGGCGGAAAGCATAAAAACATTTCCGCCCAATTGTCTGAATGATTCTGCTCTTTCCCAAGCCCCTTGAGCATCCCATGATACCAAACCGTCTTGAGTAAAAAATTTAGGACACCACTGTAAATCCACATCCGTATTTCCCTGAACAAAACTCCACCGTCCGATCACATTCATCATCGGTTTTGCCTGCCAGCGGTTTTTTGTTTCACTGAGCATAAACCCATTGCTTAAAAGAATTTCCCGGGCTTTTTGAAGGTCATTTTCTTGAATTAAAATATCGACGTCCGCCATGCTGCGAAACGGTGTCTCTGGATATACAAGACAAGTCAAAGCGATTCCTTTCAGTGGAATCAGGAAGATATTTTCGTTTTCAAAGAGATCTTTCACTTTACTGAATTCGACCCTCTTCCCTCGATTTTCCCATTCTGAATGCATCAGGACGCCTTGAAACCCCATTTGATCCCCGCTCGAGAAATACTTTAAATAACCTTCTTTCTCAAAAATATGGATTAGAAACGGAAGAATTCGTCCAGCCTGGCCTGCCTGAATGATCCAATTCCAATTAAAGTTTGAAGAGGAAAGATCGTCCAGCCCTGTTGAGGAAACAGTAGTTCCGTGAATAAACGCTTTTAAACAATTAAAGATAAAGGATTTTTCATTCTCAAATTGCATATTCATGAAAAATTATTGGCCTCTTCCGAGCAATACGATTCTGATTGTCTTGAGGAGAATAATTAAATCAACCGCCGGTGAAATATTTTTCAAATAGAACAGATTGTAGCAAAATTTTCGCTCATAATCTTGTTCCGAAGTCGTGTATTTAAATTTTACCTGAGCCCAACCCGTTAGACCAGGCCTCGTCGCAAAAACAACGTTATAAAAGGGAATCCATTTCTGGCATTCCTCGGCAAAAAAAGGAATTTCAGGCCTCGGCCCCACCAAACTCATGTCTCCCCTAAGAACATTAAACACTTGAGGAAGTTCGTCAATTCGATACTTTCTCAACCATTGACCGATTCGGGTTATTTTTTTCTCCCCGCTCGAATCCTCAGCCATGGTTCTAAATTTAAACAATCGGAAAGGAATGCCATTTTCTCCGATTCTGATCTGGACGAAGAAAATGCGCCTCACGCCCTGAAAACTAAGTAATAGAATCGTCATGAGAAAAACTGGGGAAAGGACTACTAAAAAGAAAAGTGAAAACAAGATATCAATGATTCGTTTAACTTTGAGATAATTTCGCCTTTTAACTTGATCCACAAATCCTAATAGATAGTGATCGTTGATGACTTGGTACGGAATGGTTCCTTCAAGTTTTTCAAAGAGATGCACCGCGCTTATGACCTGTACATTATGTTTCAACATAGCATAGAGAAATTCCGATTCTGACAACTTCTCTGTTGATCCTACGCTTAGAATAACAAGTTGGATGTTATGTTCATAAATCAAACCGCGTAAACTGGACGCGTCGCCAAGAATGGGAAGACCCGTTAAATCTTTCAGCAGAATACCGTCGTCCGGATGAACAAAACCCACAATCTTGATTCCTGAATGGGGGGTCCTTTCAATCATTTGGGCAATTTCACAACCCAGAGATCCCGTTCCAAAAATTAAGGCTCTCGTATCCAGAATTCGGGTTGCAAAAAGAGCGTCGTAAAGCATGCGAATACAAAAAACCAAAAAACTCAAAACCCCGATCGAGATGATAAAAATAGGCCGGGCAATTAAAAAGGACCGGTCTAAATAAGAAATGGTTGCGAGAATCAATCCCCCTAGAAAACCGCTGCAGAGGATGTCGGTAAAGGTTTGTCCCGTTTTGAAATATTTGTATGGATTATATAAATCAAAAATATAAAAACACGTTAAGAAAACAATGGTGGACAAAAACGTAATCGGACTGGCAAAATATTTAAGACTCCATAGAAAGTATTCATAACTCCAAGAATCGCCACGAAGATAGATGGTCAGAAAAAAAGCGGCCAAAATAGCAAGCGCATCCAGGAACAATAAAAAGAGGCTCCGCCTTGAAATTTTTCGAATCATGAACCGGCCTTTTTGTTTCGGCAATTTCCGATCTACAACTTTTTCACCTAACTCATCTAGATAAGGCGCCATGACAAAACAGCTCCATAAGCTTCTGGGTTAACTTTTCTTGACTGAATCTTGTATTTTTTAAGTCGATACTTTTCCGAGCAATTTCACGTTTTTCTTCTAAAGAGAGTTGCCTTGTTTCATGAATGGTGCGAATAAAACCCGCAATGTCACCATGTTCAATCTGTCGGCCAACTCCCGTTTCTTGAACCAACTCTCCAATTGGACTTTCAACCGGCCCGATGAAAATAAAAGGCCGACCCACCGCCAAAATTCCATATATTTTACTCGGATGCACAATTCCGGTGTAAGAATTTCCCATCGCCACGACATGAAGATCGGCTGCTGAAAGAGAATCTTTGAGTTGATCCCTTTCCTGATAGTTCAGGTAGGTCACATTCGAAAGCTCGTTCTTTTCTTTAAATTCAAGAATTTCCGGCAAACGCGCACCGCCGCCGATAAATAAGAATTGAATCGAACGATCGCTCTTTAAGGTGAGCGCGGCTTCGAGAACCGTATTTAAAGGATGGCAGATGCTCAAATTTCCAGAATACATGACTACAAATTTTTCATCGAGCTGATGTTGCGTTCTGAAACTGCTTTTCTCATGCGAAATACTGTCTATGATCTCTTCGGGAGCCCAAGGCGGTATGATTTCCACACTTTCTGGCAAAGCTCCTTTTGAAAGAACATTTTTCTTCATAAACCGATCTAAGACTATGGTTTTATCACTTCGTTTTAAAATATCGCTTAGCATTCTTCCTGTCAGACGAGCCTGAAAACCGTCCTGTCGAATCCATCCTGCTTGAACGGCTTGATCCGGATTAATGTCCATGACCCAATAGATAAATTGGCTGTGGCGCCATTTTGCAAAAAGCGAAGCAATCCATCCTACCAAGGGCGGAGTCGTCATGGCAACAAATTGATCAAAATTCGACAACCCTAAAAGATGCCAAGCAAAAGAAAGATTGAGTAAAAAAGCATCCAAAATTCGTAAGATTTTCAAGCGGCGGTTGAAAGGAAATGACCAAACCCTAATCACCTTGATTCCGTGAAAGGTTTCTCTTTCCCGGTAAAGCCGGCCGGGAAATAGATAACTTCGCCTGCCTGTTAAAACGGTAACGTCGTGGCCGCTTGTAACCAAATGAAGAGCGAAATCCGTCAAATACTGCGCTGTCGCAGCAAGATCCGGAAAGAAGGTTTGATTAATGAGAAGGATTTTCATCCCATCACCTGATTGGGTTTGCCAAAAGCAAACCGCTTTAATTTAAATTGCAATGGTAAACCAGCCGGAGGCTGGCAATCAGGTGATGGGATCATTTTTTGCCAAAAAATAATCGCCCATGACCAAAACGTCGGTTTGAGTCTTCAAATAACACGCCAATGCTTCTTTTGGGGTACAGACGATCGGTTCATTTTCGTTGAATGAAGTGTTCAATAAAACTGGAACTCCGGTTATCTTGCCAAATTCTTTTAGTAATTTCCAAAAACGGGGATGCTCTTTTTCTGAAACAGTCTGAACCCGGGCAGTGCCGTTCACATGGGTCACCGCAGGAATAATGGACCTTTTACTGGTTTTTACCGGAAAAACCTCAAGCATAAAAGGAGAGAAAGCGCCGTTGACTTCAAAATATTCATGGACGTCTTCTTCGGGAATCGCCGGGGCGAAGGGACGAAAGTTCTCTCGGTGTTTGATTCGTTCATTTAAGATTTTTTGCATATCTTGCCGCCTCGGATCAGCCAAGAGACTCCGATTTCCCAAAGCCCGAGGGCCAAATTCCATTCTTCCTTGAAACCATCCCACAATTTGCCCTTGGCGGAGAGCCTGTGCCGTCTTCTGAATTAAATCCTCCTCAGATAGTTTCTGAAAGTAAAGATTCCTTTCATGCATCGCTTGTTTTATTTCTTCATCATGAGCGTCACTTCCAAAAAAAACATGATTCATGGTAAACATTCTCGGCTGCTTCATAACGGAATGATAGAAAAAAGTGGCGGCGCCTAGCGCAGTTCCCGCATCCCCTGCAGCCGGTTGAATGTATACGTTCTTAAATGGGGTACAGGCCCTAATTTTTCCATTTGCCACCCCATTAAAAACCACTCCTCCGGCCAAGCACAAATTTTTTTCCTTGGTTTTGTAATAGAGATGATTGAGCACGTGAAAATAAATTTCTTCCAATACAGCTTGGAGCGATGCCGCAAGATTCTGATGCCGCTCGCTCACCTCTTCCTGAGAACGGCGGGGGTTTCCGAAAAGGTCGAACCATTGTTCAGAATACAAAATATCTTGTTCGGGCGCACCGCCTTCCCAGCGAATTTTGGCTTGCCCTTTGTGATGAACAAAATAATCAAGATTCAATTCAAAACGGCCATCTTCTTTGAAATGAACCATCCGGCGAAACAAGTCAAGGTAGATCGGTTTTCCGTAGGCAGCAAGCCCCATCACTTTGTATTCGTCTCCAAAATTCAGGAAACCGAGAAATTGGGTCCCGGCCGTATAAAGGAAACCGGCTGAATGAGGAAAATAAACACGGTTTAAGACGTGAAGTTTATTTCCATCGCCGATTCCCCACATAGCTGAAGAAAAATCTCCCATGCCGTCTAAAGAAAGAAAAGCTGCCCGATCAAATCCTGAAAGAAAAAAACTACTTGCTACGTGGGCTTTATGGTGTTCGACATGCACAAATTTGGCTTTCAGGGATGACTCCGAAATGTTTAGCGCTTCCATAAAATCTTTTTTGAAGTGGGAAGATTTTCCAAATGCTTTCAAGCGATCCCATAAAAGTTTCGGGCGCGGATTATATTTTAAAATAAATAAAGCCTTCCGCAAAAAATTTGCTTTTGGGTCTTTCGATAGGGCTACTACATCGATATCAGAAGGAGATATTTTGGTTTCTTGAAGACAATGTTGGAGCGCAAATCTGGGAAAGCCAGAAGAATGCTTAACTCTGTTATACCGCTCTTCTTCCCCCGCCCAAAACAGAACACCGGCCTTGAGCAAGGCAACGGAAGCATCGGGGTGATAAGCATTAATACCGAGTATAATCAACGGACTGATCCCTATCAGGCTGAAAGTTCTATTGAATGGAGCAAATTGGATTTGGAACTCTTGGTCATATCTTTTTCAAATTCTAAAAGCCTCATGAAAAGCATGATAAAAATAAAGAATGGAAATGCAAGAATTCCTCCGGCAGCATAAATCCAACTCTCAAAAAAAGAGATTAAAAAACCGGAAAAAATGCTTGCATACAGAGCGCTTATCAACGGTTGGAACTCACTGTCGAGTCTCAATATTTTAAGGAAACTCTTAACAAGAAAAATAATAAGGGCGAGGTAAAGGATAAAAGGAGGAATCCAACCAATTTGAAGCACCAATCCAAGAAAGGAATTGTGCACGGTCCCTCCGGAATGAACTTCGAACACATAACGAAAGCGCTCAAAAAGGAACTCTTCTATTCCAAAACCATATCCGCGCCAAGGATGTGCTCGAATCAACTCAAGCGCAGCTTGCCAAGCCTCTACTCTTCCTCCCAAAAGCATGAGACTATCGGCCCGCACTAAACCTATCGGCAAAAAAAGACCGAAGAGTTCTATATAGATAACCATCAATAGAATCGAAAAAAAAGCGTACACAATAATAAAAGTACGATGAGTTCGCATGGAGAGGTAAAAGTAAATACTGGACCCCAGCACACTGCAAATAAAAGCATCGCGAGAAAAAGAGTAAAAAAACGAAAATACAACGGCAATCAGAAGAAATAGACTCAACAAACTTTTCCGATAACGAAAATTCCAGAGAACCACGGGAAAGATAATCGCGCTGAATAAACCAATCGCGTTGGGGTTAATGGTGACCCCATTAAAGCGTTTGTAGTCAAAAATCGCGAGTTCTCCTTCATAAACAAGGAAGGAATCCTGCGGCCGAAAAAATAAAAAAGCAACATTGACCCCATAAAAGAAAACCCAGATAAAAATAAGAGCTCGAAGATATTTGTGAACTACAGATGGGTTTCGACACGAAACCCAAAGTACCCAGAAGATAGAAAAATACATGAGCAAATTTGCCGTTGAACGTAATAACGTGGTTTTTGGATCAAAGGAATAATAAGAGGAGACAAAAGCAAAAACTAAAACTACTAGAGCAATAAAGTCTAGCCATTTTGGCTTCTTGAACTTAAATTTAGGGGATAAGAGAAGTCCTGCTAAAATAATCAGGCCGTAGCAGACAAATCGCAATTTATCAAGTTTTCCTCCCGGCGGAAAAAGTTGGGTTCCGTAAAACAAAAGAATGGCTTGCGTCAGCATAATAAGTATTGTCACTAATTACACACCTTTTGCCTGTTTTAAAAGGTCATGAGAAAAAATGACATTTAGAATATCAAGAAAACTCGCGGGCAGCTTACTGTTGTGATCACATTCGATTTCCGTTTCTTCTTTAGGATAAAGTCTTTGCTTGAGTTGCCCTTTGTGCCAGATGACCGGCATTCTGCCGAGGTAGGACGCCCACATGCTAAAAGTAGACCCGGAAGCAATTAAAATTCCCGATTGTGACAATGCCAGTAAATCGGAAATGCTGGATCCAAAATTAACCCTGCTCACATTTTCTAAAGCAAGAAGCTCTGAAAGCTCTTCAGGAGTCCCATCTGAGAAAATATTTACCGAGACATGAGAGCCAATGGCATCGCGCACCTGTCCGATTTGGCGAGTATACCACGACAAAGGAATTTGGAAGTTTGTGTCGCCGCGTTCCAAAACATGATGACTTTGCGGTTTGATAAAGTCTCCTCTTCTCACGTGAACTCCAATGGTTTTTAGAAGCGACTGGGGAAATCTTTTTTTATGCTGTTCATGAGTCATTTTCAGAAGTTCGCCTAAAACAAGTTTATGATCTTCCAAAATCTGTTTAAAATGTCCGTCCATTCCCTCAAACATCACGACGACATCCTGTTTGATCGTTTGTTTCTTATGAATGAGCCGTTCAAAATCTGCTTCTTTTATTTTTTTGGGGAAACTAAGAAGATACAATTTCTGGTAACCATCGATATAATCGCTTGACCTTTGAAATAAACCACCATAAAACCTTTTGTCCATCTCATTTCTTAAAAGAGGCCCTATCTTGATCTGCAGCCATGTAGGCCAGATCGGCGTTAAATTGTATTTTCTAGTAGCTACAATAAATCTCGCCCAAGGGAATAGAAGATTACCCAAACCCATGCCGGGAAATCTAAAGAATAAAAAATCATAATTGCTTAATTTAGCGTAGGAGTAAAGCATGTGCTTATTTTCAAAATACGGTCGTATTCGTCGATTAAACATTCTGCCACAAAGGGCCAATCAAACTTATCCCGGGCCAACTTTTTTCCGTTCCGCCCCATTCGTTCACATAAAACCGGATCCTGAATCAGTTGATGCATGGCTTGTGTCAGTTCTTCTAATGTCGGTGGACATACTAGCCCCGCCTGCGCAAGCGAAATGTCATCGGCTAGGTTGATGCGATCGCTGATGATAACAGGAAGGCCGGCTGCCGTTGCTTCAACCACGGAAATTCCAAAGTTTTCATGAAGGCTCGGCAAAACAAAAATACTGGCGGCGGAAAGGACTTCTTGTTTGGCCAATCCGGAAAGCATACCGGTAAATAAAACTTTGTTGTTTAATCCCAACTGATTGACCAGATATTTCAATTGACGAACATAATTCTTATTGCCAGGACCCGCCATAACCAACCGAATATGCGGCGTTGTGGTTGCTATTTTCCAAAATGCGCGAATGACAACCTCGGGTTGTTTTTTGTAATGTAATCGCGAAAGAAACAGGACGAGTAAATCCTCCCCTAACTCCGGAAATCTTTTCCTAAATGCCTCTGCGTCAGGAAGGTTTTCGTAATCATCAAATGAGACGCCTAGAGGAGAAACAAAGGAGCGGATTCCTTTGACGTAAGGCGCCGAATTCATTCTTTCCTGTTCGGAAGTAAAATGAACGGCAGCTGCTTTTGAAATAATTCTTTGAAAACAAAACAAATAGAGTTTTTTGAACCAGCGTTTTTGAGAAAGTGACCACGGATCAAGCATTCCACACGGTCTTAAAATATACGGTTTGTTCAATTGAACACATGCGTCTACTCCGGCCAAAACCGGAAAACTCCAGAGGGTGTGAATATGAACTATGTTTGCGTCATGAACATGAAAATAGAGGCTTTCTTTTAACTGGGAAGACCAGCGCCACCTGGGGAAATCACAAGAATACAAGTGGAAATCAACTTGTTTCAATGACGGAAGTTCCGGCCGGCCGTAATGGGTCGCAACAACGGTTACCGAATGGCCCATGAGGGATTGCGCCTTTGCCATCCCAAACACAGCTGAAACAGGTCCGCCCGAATCAGGCGCAAGATCAGGAATGATATGTAAGATTTTCATGGTTTAAATGAAAATTGCCGTTTGAACTGTTGGCCGAACGATAGAGATTAAGGAATCCATCAGCACAATGTTCCGGCGTAAAGTGAGCGATATGTTCCCGGCAATAATCTCTCATCAATTCGATTTGGTGAGGCTTGCTGCAAAGCTCCATGATTCTTTCCTCATAATTGATGTACTGAGCACAGGTATATCCTGTTTTGCCTTCTACAATCAAATCGGATACACATCCAACCTTTTGGCTGCATAAGACCGGAAGGCCGCAAGCCAATGATTCATTGACTACGAGACCCCAGGGTTCGGAATGGGACGGCAAAATTAAAACGTCTGATACCATATAATAATAAGGAAGTTCTTCTTGCTGTTTAAATCCGCAAAAAAGAACGTTTTTAATCTGGAGTTGACGGGCCGAAATCTCATATTGTTTACGGTAAGGGCCATCCCCCACAATCACCAATCCAAGTTGAGAACCTCTCTGCTGCAGGTTTCGAACGATTCGTAAAGCAGCAGGAAGGTTTTTCTCCGGCGACAACCTGCCTACAAATAGCATAACAAACTGCGGCAGATTAAAACGTTTTCTAAATTCCGCGCGCTTTTGGTGTTGAACAAACTCGTTCAAATTACTTCCACTGCTAAACATTTCGACGTCAACTGAATTGGGTGCATATGAAAAATGGCCTTGCGCTCCGTGGAATCTTAAATAATCTGCGCTTGCTTTTCCCGGAACCAAGTAACCATCACAGGAACGGATAAACATTCTTTTCAATCTTTGAACCAGAATATTTTTTGAGTGCTTGTCATGCAAAGTGCTCTCACACCAAAGAAAAAGAGGGGTCGAATTTGATTTTGTATACTTCCATACTAAATAAGAACTCAGGTGGTGATATCCGCCGATCACGATTAAATCAGGCGCGAACTTTCTGAGTGCTTGACCGATTCCGGGATTCCAATAGATTGGATTAGGCCTGCCGTTTATTCGATTCAGATTAATGCCGCTTAATATTTCATAATCAAATTTAATCTTTGAATAAGGAATTTTCCAGTCGCGGCCGGCACAGGTAGCCGACATAAAAAAGACTTTGAACTTTTTTCCCAAACGTCCGGCGATATGATTGAATACAGGTATTCGGTAAGGAGCAATAATCTCAGTTACGACCGCAAGCTTTCCGTTTTGTTCAATCATAAAGAGAAAGCACTTGTTCAATCATACGCTTTTGATCGAACCGTTCGACAACTTTTTGATAACCATGCCTTGCCATTTGTTTGCCTAAATTAGGATTTTCAATTAACCTGCAAATAGCATCGGCTAAAGCGTCTGGATCACGAGGAGAAATCAATAAACCGCTTTTCTCATGATCTATAATTTCAGGTGTCCCTCCAACTTCTGAAGCAATCACCGGTTTTTGTGCTGCCAGTGCTTCTAGAAGAACGAGCGGGTGCCCTTCCCACCATGAGGGCAAAACGACTATATCCAAAGCTTGGATCAACATTTGAATTTCCGGTTTGAAACCTAATAAAAAACAGCTCTCGCCGATTCCAAAATCTTGAATCATTTTCTGATATCTATGGAAAGAAGGCTGATGAGGGACATGATCTCCTCCAATGATAAAAAACCGTGTTTCGGGATAACGCTTTAACACCATGGGCACCGCTTCGATGAGAGTGCCTTGACCTTTCGGAAGTTCAAGCCGCGCAATTAAACCAACGGCTGTTTGCTCCGGCCTGAGCTTCCATTCTTGACGAATGTTTTCTCGATCATTTTGAAAAAGGAAACTGTTTACGTCAATGCCGTTATAAATTAAACGTATTTTATCAGCTCGATATTTTCGCGTTTTAATGATTGCTTCCCTGCGGGATTGTGATACGGCCACGAACTGCGTCACAAATTTTGAAGTGATTCGATTCAGCCAACGTTGGTAAACTGCAACCACCGGATTTGCATAATCAATGTCAGTGGGTTCATGTTGATGACAAATAATCGGAATTCTCGCTAGAAAGCACGCCATTCGGCATAAGATTTCACTGTTAAGACTTGTGTGTGTATGAACAAGGTCCATTCGCCGGCTTTTTAAGAGAAAAACCAACAGGAGTACTTTATGAACGTGAAACGAACGGGTCAGTTTTAGTAAATGAATCCGAACCCCTTCTTTTGACAGCGCGTCTGTAAGCGGCCCAAGCGACGGCGTCAGCAATTCAACTTCATGACCCGCTTTTAAAGCCGATCTGAGCAAGGTCGCACAGATCTGATTACCGCCGCTAAACTTCCCATCGATGACAACGTAAAGAATTCTCATTTCCGCAGAATCACCAACTGATCCCATTGAACGGAGATATCAAAATGACCGCTTGAGAAATGATCTTCGGCACTTTTAATTAAAGCCGATTTCGCGGGAAAATTCTTTTCAAGCCCAAAATTCCTGAAGTCATCCACAACGATAGCATTTATTTTTTCCTGATAAGGCGAAAGGGCGGCCAATTCTTCTACTGCCGGTTCGGGAAAATTAGAAGAGGACGTCGCCGGGCCGCACACATGACCATCCAGATAAATGAAGACGTCTTGTATTTCACTCCGTTTTAAAAGCTGAGGCAAAACTTTTAATGCGTCGCCGGTCATCACGGTTATATTATTTTTTGGCTTCAAAAAATCAGCCGCTTTCTGAGCAAGCGTTTGGTTTAGTTCGATCGTATACACTTGATCGAAAATACGCGAACATCGCTCCGCGGTCACTCCGAAGTAAGTGCCTGCTTCAATAAATATCTTGGACTTGGATTTTCCTTTTAAAGACCGTATGACCCGGAATTTCGTGTAGCTTCTCGGATTTTTAAAATCAAGTTTCATGATACCAAAAAGATCCAATACATGACCTATCCATCCCTTGATATCGGACATTATACGTTTCATGAATTAAATATCATTTTGGATTTTTGCAAACAGCGATCAATTCAGATGCGCGCTCAACCTTTTCCTGGGTGATCATCATGTCTTCCAAAGACATTGCGTTGAACGTCGTAGTCTGTAAAGCTTTATTGATTGAGTCACGTAATCTACCAAGCCTGGGAAGCCGACTCCTCAAACCTACGCGATCAAGCAGCCGCGTCATTTGGTAATGAAGTTCAGATTGTTTCCGGCGTTCGCCATAAATCTCTACATCAACAAAGTATTGATGTAATAAAGCTTCAAAATCGACGCGCGAAAATTCAACGGCATGATAAGGATTGCGCGGGTGATGATTCGTTTTTCGTACTTGAGGAGTTGAAACCAAGTAGACACCGTCGGGAGAAAGCACGCGCACCATTTCGCACAAATATGCTGGAATATCCGGTAAGTGCTCGATGGTTTCAAAGGAACAGATGGTGTCAAATTCGGAATCGGCATAATTTGTTTTCGTAACATCCATCACGTGAAATGTCACGTTCTCCATCTGATAACGTGTTTGACCATATGCAATCGTCTCTGGATCAATATCAATTCCCTTTACATACGCGGCTGCTTGTGCAAGGTGCGCCGACCCGTAACCCACTCCGCAAGCGGCATCTAAAACTTTTTTCCCTTTGCAATAACGCATAGAAAACTCATAACGCTTTAAGTGAACGGATAAAATGCCAGGTGGTTCTCGATCGGGATCAATGCGCCCGGTGGCTCCCTGAATATCAAGAGGATTACGAATTAAATCTTTCATTCTCCCTGAACTCCCAACAGGACAAGATCGGCCCCCAGAAAATCGTCAAATGGACTTTGACGATCGGAAATAATGCCGCAAGATTGCGGGGGACCTAGAAATTTTCGAACAAGACTTGTTGATCGATAAATGCTTAAATATCTTTGCAAATCACTCAAAAAAGCTGAACCGATTATTTGAGCGTGTTTTAGCTTCAGAATCCGCGCAACCTTAAAAAATTCGCTGCGATGAAAAGCCCCTTCATATCCCAATTGCCATTTCTTCCGCCACTGGAGATAGGCTTTTAAAAACTCGTGGGGGAAAAAGTGAAGATTTGGTGCGCTCACGATCATTGCGCCTCCTCGACGAACAAGCTGAACGTGAGATTCGATGATCTTGAGACGTTCAGGATATTTGAAATGTTCCACGGTTCCAAAAGACATGGCAACATCATATTGGCCGCATAAAGCCGGATCTAATTTAAGTGCGTCTTGCAGCAAAAATTTTCCCGACAGACCATTTGCTTTGAAACGTTTTCTGGCGAGACTCAAAGCTTCATGGCTATAGTCCAATAAGGTAACTTCGGCTCCTAAACGACTAAAAATAAAACTATAAATTCCAGGCCCCGAGCCTACTTCAATCGTTTTCAACCCTCGTAAATCGCCGACGTGTTTGGAAATATAATTCCGGATCTTACGATTTCTGACACCGACAGACTCACGATTAACCCACTCCTGAAAGCTTCGATCGAGCTCTTCCCGGCTGGATTGACTCCAGATCTGATTCCACAATTCTAAACTACTCGTTTCTTGCATTAATTTAATCAAGAAAATCTCCGTTATTCAACCCTGATATCGGCTAAGATCTAACAATTTAAAACTTTTCTTCCAAATACCGGCCCAGACTGGCCATGCTTTTCCCAAGTTGTTAGCAACGTACTGACAAGCTTCTCAGAGTAAGATTCTAACCCAAACTCTTGCGCCCGATTTCGAGCATTTTGACCCATCCATTCCCTGAGCTCCGGCCTTTGATAAAGAGCAAGCAATTTTTCAGACAAAGCTTCGATATCACGAATTGGAACTACGAAACCATCAACTCCGTCTCGAACAATATCATGTCCAGCGGTGTTTTCAGACACAATCACAGGAAGACCGCAAGCCATCGCTTCGAGAACGACCTGCCCCAAAGCATCATAAACAGAAGGGAGAACAAAAACCTTTCCGCTTCTATAAAAATTTGGCAGTAAGCTAGGTTCAATATATTTTTCAAGATGAAATAAATGGCGGTACTGTTCAAGAGGTTTTCCGCTTCCTGAAACCCTCCCCGCCAAAACAAGTTCCGAATTCGGCAATGATAGGCGCTTGAAAGCCTCCAGCAAATATTTAATCCCTTTTCTCTGTCCGATAGCGCCCACAAAAAGGATCCGAAAATGTTGGTCGTCGTCTTTTTCGATACTCGGACAAAATCGATTTAAGTCCACGCCGAGAGGAACAATGGAAATTTTGTTAGGATCCATGCCGGCACGTACATAGGTCCTCTTTGAAAACGAAGACGGAACAATATGATGATCGGCCAAATGATCTTCCTGTTCTGCATGCTTCAGATAAGGTTCATGAGGGGGCCAATAGGGAATGGTGTCGGCAAAATCGGGATGCAGCTCGACTTCTTCTTGCAAAAGTTTTCTTGCGGTTTCGTGATGAATGTCATGATGATCCAAAACGGTAAGCTTTCCCAGAAATTTGCTCTGCTTAAGACAATGTAACGCGCTTCCGCTAAATCCATAAAACAGATCAAAAAGCGGTTCGAAACGCCGCAATCGATTCGCCACGTATCGATCAAAGAGATCGTTTTTAAATGTTAACACCGAGTTCTCCAGTAAACCGCGCGAAAGTTTATACCAAACGCGGTGACCGATTTCCAACCACGGAACGGAATGGATCATTTGTGAGGGAAGTTTCGGATCATATCTCCGTTCTTTGATCGCGGTAAACCACCATTGATTGCCGAAAACTTTTTGAGTGACCTTGTATATTGGACCTTCGGGTTTATAATAAAGAGTTGAATAAAATCGAACCAACATTTCGCCGAAGTGCAAAGCGCGCGCTACTTTATAGGCATATTGAACACCGGAATGAGAGAGTAAAACGCGGGGTTTATTCATGGTTTTCCATTCAAAATTTCTTCATAAGCGCACAGAGTTTCACGGGCGGTTTTGCTCCAATTGAACGCTTCTGCTCGCGCAAGTCCTTTCTGCCGCATTTGAGACCGAAGATCTTCGTGGGTTAAAACTCGAATCATGCCTTCGGTCCATTTCTCTACATCCTCAGGGTCGAGCAAAATCCCTGCTTCACCTACGATCTCTGAAGCTGAAGTATTATTGGAAGTCAAAATGGGAACTCCCGAAGCCATCGCCTCAAGAACCTGCAGGGCAAAGCCTTCGTAAAAAGAAGGGTCCACATACAGCAAAGCTCCTTGGTAAATCTCCACCAACTCAGCCTCATCCACATACCCTCGACAAATGACATCACCTTGTCTGTGGTTCTGATCGATCAACTTTTTTAGTTCCGCTCCCGTAGAACCAACGATCAAAAGTTTGATGTCCCCGTTTCCTTTTAACTTGTCCTTCATCTGCCGGAAGGCCTTAAGAACGGTGACTGTGTTTTCCCGTGGATCCTGAGTTGAAAAATGAAGAATATATCCGGAAGGAATCCCTAATTTTTCACAAAGGGCCGATCGTGATTGGGAATCAGGAGACGGTTTAAAAATAGCTTCGTGTGAAAGAGAAACGCTGCGGATTTTTTCAGGATCCACAGAATATCGACCGATCAACTCAAGCTCTGTATTTTTAGAAGAAACTAAAACCCTTGAAGCTCGCTTTAAGCTGTGCGGGAGAAAAACTGAAATGGAGAAATCGGAAAGCCAATCATACAACGTGTATCCCGTTCTCGCTTGACGGGCCAAGCGAATCCGCTTATCTGGAACTTCAAAAAGCGTAAGTAGAAAACGGCTTCCTCCGATGTAAGGCAATCGATCAGCCGTCGTATGAAAAATGTCCAAATGCAATCGGTTCACCCACCGCGGAACATCTATCTGCTCCCAAAAGATCGCTTTCCAAATCCGTACTGGAATAAAATGCCAACGGTTGTTTTCCGTCCAGGGTTTAAAAATCGAAAAAGCCTGGTTCAAAAAAACAAAGTATTCATGATTAGAAGCCAATTGAGAAAGTGCTTGAACTATATTTTTTTGGTAACGTGAAACTCCTTTTCCCGCCGGCGAAATTGCCGTAGCATCAATTCCAATCCGAGCCATTTCAATTTTCCCCTAAAAGCATTTTATTGATCATCTTTTACAGCCATAGAATTTTGTAACAAACCCTTCCCGTTGGTTTTCTTGCCGATGATTCCTACCTCAAGAAAATTTTTGAACCCCAGGCCATTGCGCCGGGCGAAATCATGAATCACTGGATGATCCCTGATAAAGATATCATCCGAAAGAATGAATCCTCCTGACTTTAAAAAGGGCCAAACCATATCGAATTCCTGCATCATGTGCTCGTAAAGATGCAGACTGTCATGAAAAAAGAGGTCAATCTGTCCAAGGGTTCGAACTAATTTCGGCAGCTCTACCAGTGAATTGCCAAGGAGAAGTTCCCATCGATCATGAAATTGTCTGGGGACCAGCCAACCCACTTGATCAAAGTCCGGAACGACGGAAACATCATCAGGATGAAATGAATAATCTTGAAGCCAAGGCGTCATCCGACCGGTAGATGATAGAGCAATGGGAAGATCGATAGAATAAAGTTTTCCCCGTTGATTCTGATGAAGCGCGTCCAAAATAACAGCTGAGGAGGAACCGTGCGCCACTCCCGTTTCCACAACAACTTCAGGTTTTGCTAAGCGAATGAAGGAACGCAGAAAAACCATTTTCCACTTGGAAAGATTCCCATTGATTTGATCTTGATGGCTTAAGATTTTTTCGATAACACCTGAGAACAAAGATTCCTGAATGATAAACTCCACCAAATATCCAGTTTCATTTTTAAAAATACGCTTCAGCAATTGAGGAAGCCTATGAGCCGAAAAAAATTGATCGCCTACTTTTCGGAGATAACTCAAACGCATCGCTGCAGGCAAACGAAAGAATCGCAAATTCATAACTGCCATGGACGGCTCCTCCACAAGTTTTTATGTCCGGATCAATGAGTCTAATTCCGAAGCGATAAATTTTTTAAACTGAGGCAAAATACAGGCGCTAACCGCCTCATGGCCGGCAGGGAGAAAGTGCCCGTCTTGAACGTAAAAAAGCGCTTCGGGTTCTTGTTTAAGACAGTCTAAAATATCAATATAGAGGAGGTGATGTGAATCCAGCTTCTTTTTAATCATCTCGTTTGGCAACGAAACATCAAGGTCATTCATGTCAACTCCATAATAGCGCGCATCCAACTTGAGAAGTTCTTCAGATACCTGATCGCGATGCGGAAGGAGAATGAAAAGAGCGCTGAAACCTAAATTTCGAGAAAGATGATCAAGGCGATCTAGTTCGATGTCCAAATATTCCTCAGCCTTATTCAAATAATCCTTCTGGGACTTTTGAATGATGAGAAATACCGGATCCATAAGTTCTTGCTTTCGCTTTTCGCGTTGGTAACCATTATAGACGATAAGAAGTTTCGCCCGGATAAACTGAACGACATAAAGTTTATTCAAGAATTGATTATAGAAAACCGTATGATTGACTGCTTTCAACCACTTTTTCAATGGATCAGTTTTGGATTCCAAAGTTTCATGTTTTTCATTCAACTGTTGTTCCGTATGATATTCAACAATATTGGTCAAATCATTGCCAACGAAAAAATTGAAGACATACAAACGAGGCTTTCCTAATTCCCCATGCCTGCGTTCAATGAGATCCAGATGGACCGGCAAACTGCTGCCGGGGATGGCCAAGTTGACAAGACGAGGTTTCAGTTCCCGATTCAGTAAACTGACGTATGTTTGGTGATCCTCGACCCCGATTCCAAAACAGATTGAATCTCCAAGAAACGGAATAATTTCTTCCCCATTTTTCTGATCTGAATCTGCTGAAAGGCGGCCCCCAAATTCATCAATATGGACGCTGTGACGGTACTCATCATGCATAACGGTGAAGCTGCTATTTGGCTTGAAACGCACAAACTTGCCGTCTATTTGATCCGACGGCCAACCCAAATCAGTTCCGAAATTGGGTGATAACATGCGGGAGAAGCTTAAGATTTTCATCCGATGGATCAGCCAATCTGACGCAAGCATTCGAAGCACTAGTTCAGCAATTGCGAAAGCAATGACAAAACTGAATAAAATGGAGACGACAAGGAGCGTATATTTTAAACTGCGGTACACTTTTTGCTACGAACTTTCTTTTTGCAAGATTCCGCCGACAAAAGCGCCCTTCACACCGCGAAGGAAACGAAGCGCCCGAACTGATATAAAAGACATTAAGATATTTCTAATCGTTGAAAATTTAAAGAAACATTTTGGATCAAATTGAACAGCCCGGAACGAAAATTCACGGCATTTAGAAGGTTCATTTAAAGCATAGTGAAAATTCGAGATATGAAGAAGAAAATTTCGATAGGCTTTGGGGGAAACGGAAATTTGATTTGTTTTTTCCAAAAGTGTAATTTGTTTTTGAAAAATTTGTAAATAAGAACGGCAATGAGCGGGACTTGAATGACTCACGCTCCCACGGAAGCAGTATCGCATTACCGGAGGCCCTCCCAAAAAACCAATTCGGCCTCTTTGAAAAGTAATTCGCAGGTAAAGATCTAGATCCTGTAGAGATTCGAGGTCGGGATCCAAATATCCCGCCCGGTTTAAACATTCTTTACGAAAAAGTACGGCGGAGGAAAAAATGAGAGCGGCATGAGATAGGCCAACATAATCTTCTCCCCTTTTTTGAGTTTTCTGGTAAAGCGCTGCGAGCTGCGAACTTTCTTTGGGAAGGAACCGACCTTCCAGATCCATCATCTCGACAGACCCGTGTACGAACGCAAATTCCGGATGCTCATTCAGAAATGCAACTTGGCGTTCTAATTTATCGGGAAGCCAAATGTCATCTGAGTCTAGAAAAGCAATATATTCCGCACGCGTTTTTTCAATTCCTTGATTACGCGCCATGGACGCACCGCGATGAATCTCAAAAAAGGAGCGGACGCGATCATCATGTTGATATCGCTTTAAAATTTCAGCCGTACCGTCTGTCGATCCATCATCCAGCACCACCAATTCAAAATCACGATAAGTTTGATTTAAAACGCTTTGAATTGCTGCTTCCAAGCACCAAGCGCGGTTATAAGTTGAAATGACAACGCTGACTTTGGGTAATTTCATATTAATGTAGCGCTGCGATTTTCCGTATGTTGTTTGATAATGCGAGCAGGAACGCCTACTGCGGTCACGTGAGCCGGAAGGTTTTCCGTAACCACAGCTCCGGCACCAATAATCGTCCAGGGACCAATTGACACTTTGTCTATAATCGTCGCTCCGGCGCCAATGTAGCAGCCTTCCCCAATTTTGACGTTTCCGCCGATCGCAACTCTGGGATTGATATTCACAAAGTCGCCGATCGTACAATCATGAGAAATGGAACTGTTGACGTTGACAATGCAATGTTTTCCCAAATCCACGTGGGTTGTGACAAAACTTCCGGGGGCAAGACAAGTGCCTTCGCCAATCCGTACATGGGGCCCTACATAGACCGTCGGATGACAAAGAGTCCAGGCTGAGAAATGTTCCGCTCCTATATTCTGGATTCTTTCCACAAGCTGCTTGCGAATCTCATTATGACCAACCGCCGTAATATAATGAAACTCGGATTGAGACGTGTCCAGAAGTGCCCTCAGGTCTTCCAAATTTCCCAAAACAACGGATCCTGCAAAGGGACCTTTTGGTTTTTCGTCATCGATAAAACCCATCATCCGTATTTTATTTCCGCCGCGAATCAAATCATGTAAGTACGCGAGCACTTCCTTCCCATGACCGCCGGCTCCAATGACTATAATTTGTTTCTCACTCATTGAACATCCGTCTTATTGAAACGCTTTCACTAAAATGCGCCGCGCCGTCTTTTTCTTCAGTTTCCCATTTTCCATTAATTCAGCCATCCATTTCGCATTTTGGTAAAAAATGGACTCGGGCTTAGGAATGAGGCCGCGCACAAGGGCGTCCATCATTTCTTCGGCCCCGGCGGGAACCTGGATTTGCATCCGGAATCCTTCATCTTTCAGTTTCCCCGTCGCAACCCGGTAACTGCGTTCATCTTTTTGATCCATTTTGACAAGAGTGGTTTGGAGCTGCGGTTTTAAACGCTGGAAAATAGGGACCAGATCACAAACACGAAGATTCTCGTGCGCTATATTATAAATTTGAGTTTTACACCGGTCCCTTTCTGCAAAAAAAATGAAAGCGCGCGCGCAATCGGCCACGTGAAGAAAAGGCCTCCAATATTGCCCGTCGCCGAAGACTTTAACTTCGTTATACAAAACACTGCAGAGGGCAAAAATGTTTAAAACCAGGTCGAACCGCATTCGCGGAGATAGGCCAAAGAGCGTTCCATTTCTCAAAATGATGGGCGACCAATCTCGATCCGTAAGCGCCAACAAGGACTGTTCTGCTTTTACTTTTGATCTGGCGTAAGTCGTAACGGGACCCAACGCCCCTTCCTCGTCCACTTCCTGTTCACTGCTGCCGTAAACCGAACATGAAGAGGAAAAAACAAATTTAATTCCCCGCTCCTTGGCGAATCGCGCCAGATTTTCAGTCGCGGAACAATTAATCTCATCGGTGAGTGCGGTATTTAAATCAGCAGATGGATCATTTGAAATTGCGGCCAAATGGATAATGCAATCGCAGTTTTCCAATAGCTCATCCCGTAATTTTCGGTCCGTTCGCAACTGTCTGAGATCACCGTGAACAATTTCAATTTTGGACCGGAGTGTTTTTAAATGCTTCAAACCAAAGTACCCGTCATCCAGCATTTTAACTTGATGACCTCTGACAACGAGCTTGGGAAGGAGCACCGAACCCAAATAGCCTGCGCCGCCGGTCACAAAAATATTCACGAGAAGTTTCTTTCCGCTTGTAAAAGCTGGTCGATCACGTATTCCATTTCGGTTTCAGAAATTGAAGTAAAAAAAGGAAGTGTAATGACTCGTTTTGAAAAATCCTCTGTCATAGGCAAAGAACGGTCCCGAAATCGTTTGAAATAATTCTGCTCATGGATGGGAGGATAAAAATAAGCCCGTGTTTCAATTTCCTGTTGAGACAAAAAATCGATGATCGCATCCCGCTTTTGCTTGAGATGGGGAGGAACCAAAACTGTAAAATCTTTAAAGGTATGCGTAACGCCTGAGGGTAAAGGAAGCGTAAGAAAAGACGTTTTTTCTTCGATCAAACGCGTGTAATAAGCTGCCCTTTTTGCCCGCACAGCAAGATTTTCATCTAGTCTTTTCAAATTTTCAAGTCCGATAATCGCATGGAATTCGCTTAATTTTCCATTAAGTCCGGGCCAGTAAGAATCGTAATTTTTTTCAATACCGTAATTGCGCATTTTTGAAATTTGGCGAATCAGTTCTTCATTTCGGCTGGTCACAAGACCGCCCTCAACGGCAGCAAGTGCTTTTGTTGCGGAAAGTGAGAATACTTCGGCATCTCCAAAATTTCCGACCCGAACCTGATTTCGCGCCGCACCGAAAGCATGAGCTGCATCATAAATTAATGCGATCGACCGGCTGGTTTTCCGTTTTGCCCGATCCACAACATCTTGGATCGCTTCCACTTGGCAGGGCAGTCCATATAGATGGACAGGGACAACTCCAAAGACCTCCGGATGGTTATCCAGATAACGCTCCAAATCCTGAGGCGCAAGCGTAAGCGTTTCATCGACATCAGCAAAACAAGGCACGCCGCCAGCATACAAGATTGCCTGAGCCGTTGCCATAAAACTAAAACTTGGAAGAACCACTTTTTGGCCTTGTTTCAAACCTGCTGCTTGAAGGGCAAAGATAAGACCCATGGTTCCTGATGAAATAGCAAGAGCAGTAGCTCCTCTTAAATAAGCACCGACTTCTTGTTCAAACTGAACCGCGTATTTTCCAAAGTTTGTGACCCGGCCGTTTTCGAGAATTTCCCGAAACGGTCCTTCAACAGCATCAAAAGGAGGCAAATCCGGTTTGATCAGCGGTACTTTTTTAACGAGCGACTTAATTTGCATAGGGTTGTATTGAAATTATATCAAGAAGCATTTGATAAAACACGCTCATAAAGATTGCGATAGTCTTTCTTTAAAGGTTCCCAATCAAACCGCTCAACGGCTCTCGCCTGATTTTTTTCGGCAAGGTGACGAAAAGTACTTTCATGAGTCGTTACTTCCTCTATTTTTTGAGATAAATTCCCTTCCCTGCTCAGATCCGTCAAACATCGAGGCTCTCCCACCACCCATTGAAAATGAGGGGAGTCATGTGCAATAACGGGCAAGCCGGCTGACATCGCCTCTACCAAAGCCAGACAAAAACCTTCGATCAAAGAAGGAATCACAAATAAATCCGCCAAACTATAAATTTCAGGCATTTGATCAAACGGTACATAAAGCGTTTTAAAATTTTCTTTCAACTGTTCCTGCCCCAACCGAATCAAATCGGGCTCCTCGGGGTGACCGACTACCAGCAGAAAATATTTTTGATCCAACCGGCTTACTTCCCGAATCAGGTAGTCGATTCTTTTGTGTCTCCGGTTTAACGCGGCGACTGATAAAATGACAATTCTTTCCTTGGGGATCCCGTATCGAACCCGCAACGCTTCCCGATCCTTCTTTGCAAGATAGCGCTTTGAATCAATCCCATACGGAACAAAAGTGATCTTATTCTGATTCACCCCGGCACGAACCAGTTTATGGTAATGCAGCAAAGTAACCGCCTGAGAATGATCCTGCCTTTCAAAAAGAGATTTGTCTAAAAACGGATCCAATCCTAAGGCATCGGTAAAAATGAGTTTGTATCGGAATCCAAATAATCTTCGCGCATGAAAGAGAAAGCTCCCAATCCCGGTTTCGCTATAGTGAATGACATCATAATCATGCCATACCACGAACGGAATAAAGGAAAGCGCGTAGGAAAACTGAGAAAAATAATAATTGTCTCTGCGTTTGCCTTTAAACATGCGGAGCAAACGATCGTGTTTCAGGCAAGGTAAAGACACCTCGTTTAACCCTCCGTTTAAACGACAGCCGAATAAAGTCACCGGAACTTCTCCTTTCAGCTGATCGAAAAGTTCGAGCGTAAACCGTTCAAAGCCGCGCCAGCCGTTTCCCAAAGAAGAACAAACCAAGGCGATTTTCATCGTGCCAGAAAAGGTTCCGGTTGTGCCAACGAAGCTTCGGATTGTACGATTACAAATTCTTCTAGATGTTCATCCCCCAAACCCCATGCATCACCATTGTAAACGTATGAACGATTTCCTTTGAGCATATCAACGATCAGAGCCGCAAGCTCAGAATTTAATGGAATCGAAATACCGCGCCGCACAAATTCATTTTTCGCGGGCCAAACCTTCCGCACACCGGTCTTTAATATTTGAACCAACCATTCGGGCAGCGCGTTTTCCAATTCCATCCTTGCCCACCAATTAGATTCTGGAGAATTAGTTCTGACATCATGATCAATATGATAGAGCCGCATGGGTTCACAGAGCGCTTCTATCTTTGTTCCGGCCAAATAAGCCATATAACATAAAACGGAATCGCTGGTTCGTCCCACCAAATCAATCTCCGGATAACCATGTACCTCATGCCAATATTTGCGGGCCATTAACGTAAAATCACCCGGTGCGCCCGTATATAAGCCCGGCGCTCCGTCAAAACCCGGCAAAGACTGATCCGGCAAAAATGGATCACTGGAAACTACATTCTGGCTGCAGTAAGAAAGTTGCTCATTCAAAGATTTCAACCGCGTCACCGCTCGATGGACGTTAGAGCGATCCATTCGGTAGATTTTGTTTTCCTCCAATTTTTCTGATGCGAGAAAACGAACAAGCTCGTCTGAAAGCAAATTATCAACGCAGGTAGATAAAATAAAATTTCCATTTGCTCGTTTAATCGCTACATTCTGGGCAGCGCAATTATTCACGGGGATTTTTTCCCAACCTATATAACGCTGATGAATGGCCAGCGGAACAACAATGAGCCGAATCGAACAAAATTCAGAATGCTTGGGCCATTGATAAATGTCTTTCAAAAGAGGCTTGTTGATTGGAGGATTCCAATCCACCAATACAATCTCAGATCGGAGACGATGCCGCTCTGCTTGCTCGAAAAAGCCCATGAGACATGTTTTCATACGGCGGTACATATCGCCGCCATGATTATCATTGCGCGAATGAACACAAAAACTCAGGTAAGGATTTTCCATGTCAACGCCTCTGATTTAGATTTTTAAAATTTTTTTCTGAAGAAATCATGAGGAGTCTTAAATACCGGTTCATAGGATGGATTTCGCCTGACCTCGCGCACCGCACGCGTGACTCCTTCAAAACCCAAGTCCTCGGCAGAATCATCAAAAAGAATAAATCCTCCTGGCGCCAAATATCGATCGATAACCTGGAAATCATTTTTGACTGAATCATACGTATGCGCTCCGTCAAGATAAGCAAAACCAATGGATCCACCCAAAGTTACGGAACGTCCAAATACATCCTGGATTTCTGATGTGAGTTGCCAAAGTTCAAAAAATCGGCTTGAACGAGCTTCGATTGCGTAGGGTTTTCGGGTTTCGCTGAACAGAGATGTGTTCATCTTAAAAACCTCTCGAGAATACTGGCGATAAGCTTTTGTGCTGCCGTCAAAATAACCGCCGACTGGTTTTTCGGTTCCCTCAAATTCCCAAGGATCACACGTAAAAAAAGGATTACTTCGTTTATATTTAATCGTCAAATAAGCGACGATATTCGTCGAAAGTCCGAGAAACGAACCAATTTCCACAATCGCTCCCTCTTTTGGCATGTGTTGAACGGCATAATCAAAAGCTTTAAGATTTCCATGAGTCGGCGTCAACCATCCCCCAACGACACTGCAGAGCCATTGAATGTATTCATCCGAACGTACATTGCGGTCGCTGTCTGAAAATTTTCTGAATGCAGCCCAATTTTTAACGGGGTGAACGATTTTTCTCAAATTCCTCGTAATGATCGGCGGCATTAAATCCAAAGCCAATTTTTTCCCGCTCGATAGTAACGAATGATCATTTCCATTTAAATTTTGTGAAACCTTTTTATCCTCAAACAACCTTATGTGGCCGTTTCCTGCCGTATCGGAGGTGTTTATTTGGGTTGGCCTTAAATTTTTTTTCTGTTCGCGAAGCAATTCCTTAATTCTTTGAACGCCCTCTTTCACGAATTGAGTTTCTGCGGTCAACGCAATGCGGATAAATTTATCGGCGGAGGGGCCGAAAGTAGCACCCGGAACCACGGCTACTTTTTTTTCCTTCAAAAGCAAATCTGCAAATTCATCTGAGGAAAGGCCGGTACCGCTCACGTCCACGAGTATATAGAAGGCGCCTTCGGGCACATAATGGACTTCATCTTTTAGAACAGCCAAGGCCAAATCTCTTTTTTGGCGAAAACGATTCTTTAAATTTTCGACGTCTTTTTCGCAGTAACGAAGCGCGTGAAGGGCCGCAACTTGCGAGACCGAAGGAGCTGATGAAATATATAGTTCCTGAGCATTAATAAAACTTTTCCTAAGCGATTTATCTTTAATCACAGTATAGCCGACCCTTAAGCCGGTCATGTTATAAGTCTTTGAAAAACTGTAAACGCCGATCGCGTGTTCGCTCTTGGGGCAAGACAGCGGCGAAACATGACTGCCTGAATAAATGAACGCCTCGTAAACTTCATCGCTGATCAACCACAAATTCTTTTCGCGAGAAAATTGGACCAGTTCGCGTATTTGCTCCTTGCTCAGCACGGCACCGGTAGGATTGGAAGGTGAATTAATAATCAGAAGTTTTGTTTTATCAGTAACCAGCGAATCCAAATTTTTAAAATTGATCTGAAAGCCATTTCGTTCTTCGAGCGTGTAATAGTTGACCTTCCCGCCGTAATGAAGCGCGGAATAAGCAAAATTAGGATATCCGGGATCCGGAACGAGAACTTCATCGCCTTGATTGATCAAAGCTCCCACCGCAATGGAAACTCCATAAGTTGCGCCCGGAGTGATGAAAATATCTTCTTCATCCACTTCAACTTTATTGGCAACCTTCAATTTTTCTTTGACCGCTCTGCGCAGCTCGGGCCAGCCGGAATTCAGCGTATACTTTGTGAAACCCTCAGACGCAGCTTGGATGACAGCTTGGCGAATCGGATCCGGCGTCGGTTCCTGCGGTTCGCCAAATCCAAGATGAATGATGCCGCCCTGGCTGTGATCTAATTCCATCACTTTTTCGGTGATTCTCCGAACTCCGGAGCGGGGCATATTAAAAAGAGTAGAGTTAGTGCTTTTAGGAGCCATTTTTGAATGCGAGCTCAGTTGTTTCCTTTTTTTCTTTCGTGCGAATTAAGTTTCTCACCGTTTCAACAATCCGTTCGGGAGTTGGAGTTCCATTTTCCAAATGCGGCGCAGCGCCCGGTGAACGGTCAAATTGTCCCAACGCTTTAACCGGAAAATTGGAAGCAAACATTAATTCGTAGGCAATGGATTGTGATGCTCCGGCAATTTCAAAAGCCGAATCAATCACTAAGCCCAGACCGCTTGATTTTAACGGATCCATAATCCTCGGCGTTAAATCAAAAGGCTTAAGCCACCACAAATGAACGACATTACATTTGATGCCTTCTCTTTTAAGCAGCTTCACTGCTTCGAGCGTATTAAAGCGCGCGGCTGAAATTGGGAAAATGGTAATTTGAGCATCCTCTTCGATCAGATCCGGCATTTCCTCTTTTGATAAATAACTGCGGCGGTGTTCACTCACCAAAACCGGACCGTCTTGAGCCATGTAAGCATTCCAAACTTCCACGTATTCATTGGGCGTCATCGGAGCGCAGACAATCATTCCCGGCATGTGCATAAACAAACTGTGAAAACAATTGGTGTGGATAGGTCCGGCGCCGTTTCCTTCGGTTGCAATCGCTCGGATGAATAACGGAACGGGCATGTTCCAAATTTCTTTTGCCTTCGCCGCGTAATTGACAATCGGACTTGCCGCAAGCCACAAAAAACTCTGAAACCGGAGAACATAAATGGAACGTCTTCCAACAACTGCTGCGCCAATGGCAATTCCCGGGCCGCTCACGTCTGCCATCGGAAGCTCGATCAAACCTTTCGCGTGAGGTGGCACCGTATTTTGAATCCAACCGACAGCCGTAATGCATTGTCCAAACAGCAAGCCGTTATTTTTTTCCAAATGCTCGCGGGTTATTTCGCGGATTGTATCTGCAACCGTTCGTCCCATAAGCTCTCGATGGATTCTTTGATTTCCTGTTCAATGGTTTCAGCTTTGTTGATTAATCCCAGATCTTTCAATTTTGATTTAACGAGTTCAAATCGGTTCCACTCCGGCGGCCCGTCTGTTCCGGTACCGACGTGCCAAAGGCCGCGGCAAGTACGGATATTGAAAAATGCCGGAAGATGATTCGAGAAGCCTTCAACATAATGACGGATCAGCCACGGGTCATCTGTAATATCAATAGAAGAAATGCCCATCGCGCGCGCAACTTCATCAATTTTCCAGCTGCGCCGCTCGCGCTTCGGCGTTAAAACAGACAAGTCATTGTCTTCACAAACGAAAAGAATGGGAAGTTTATGCGTCGCGGCAAAACCGATTGCGCCGTAGATATAATCTTCTTCAACGGCTCCGTCGCCGAAAAAACAAACCACTTTTTCTTTTCCGGAACCCAATGCCGCACCGACTGCAATCGGAATATGTTCTCCGATCAGACCTTCATGACCGATCATTTTAACGTTCCGGTCTTGAATCGGCGGAGAACCGCCCATTCCTCCGCAGCAGCCAGAGGAAAGTCCAAGCAGTTCATCAATTAATTTAATAGTGTCCCCGCCAAAAGCCAAATAAACCGAATGCGCTCTGTGTTGCGCAAAAACATAAGATCCTGTCATAACGGTTGAAATGGAAGCCGCGATTGATTCCTGACCGATTGAAAGGTAGACCGGGCATTTGATAAATCCTTTGCTCGAAAATTTTGCCACTTGAAACTCAAAATAACGGATGCGGCACATTCTCCTGAACATTTCAAGAGATGTATCCGCGTTGCATGTTTCCGCTAAATTTGGAAGTTCGCCTAAACTTTGTGATCTCAATTTAACCTCGGCCGTGATCAATAAGGACGCCCGGTTCATTCAGCCATTGCTGGACGGATTCGTAAGAAATCCGGTTGATGGCAAACTGTGAATTTAGAGCTTCCAAGATGGGCGAAATGGCTTCGGTTACACTCATGCTTTCCGCATTATGCGCATCTCTGGCTTGTTTACTCCAGCTCGCGGTGAAAGCTGTATTAATGGAACCGGGATTAATAAGCGTAAAAACGATCCGGTGTTGGGCGTATTCTTTCTGCATCGCTTCAGCCAGTTTTTCAACCGCTCCTTTTGCAGCCGTATAAACGCTCAGTTTCGGAAGAGTCCGCTCGCCTGAACGCGAAGACAGCAGAATCACATGAGCACGTTTTAGGTCTTGTGACATAACAGCATTTTTTTTCATGCGCGGAAGCAACTCACGGAGCCAAAAAATTGGAGCCTTTGCATTGGTATCAAAAATTTTGTCAATGTCTTCGTACGTCATCGACTCAAAAGTTCCGTAAATATGGCTTCCGCCGGCGCAATTGATAAATACATCGACTTGGTCTTTGTCCACGTCGTAAATTTTCCGGATCAGATCGATGACTTTTTTCCGGTCACAAACGTCCAGAGAAAATGCTTGTACTTCGGTTTTGGTACCATTTCCAGGCTCTCGGTTCAAATTTTTCTTAAGCGTTTCAAGCTTGCCATTGTGATCCCGTGAAACCAGCGTCAGCTTTCTGACAAGGCCCATAAAACGCTGGGCCAGCTCCCGGCCGATTCCGCTGGAACCTCCGGTAATCAAAATATGTTTTCCGGCGAGCCAAGAATTGGCTTTGTGATTGGAATTTTTGTGTTGGGTCTGCTTCAATTTGTTTTTCCTATGTTTTCTACGAATGGAAGAACATGCTTTCGCGCAAGATGATGAGAAGTCATCTGTTTAATGTGCTCAACCGTTTCAGTGCCAAATTTAGTTTTTACGTGGTTCAAATATTTAGGATGAGTAAAGAAAATCTGAAACGCTTTGTCCCGAAATCCAAGAACTTCGCCTGCCGAAACGAATTCCGTGGGTAAAGGCAATGTTTCATAAGCATGCTGCGAATATCCAAGCCAAGTCTCGGGCAGCGCAAAATTACGCTCAAGGGCCAGTGCATAAAGTTTTGAACCCGGATAAGCCATCGCGGAATAAAAATTCGCCCAATCTGGACACAGATCAATCGCCAGGTCCAAGGTTTCCTGCATGGTTTCTAGCGTATCGTCGGGCAAACCAAAAATGAAATTGGCACCTACCTTGATTCCAGCGGCCCGCACTTTTTCCAAAATGTTTTTGATGTCTTTAACTCCAAAATTTTTCTCCACACCGTCGCGCACGTAACTGCTGGCGGATTCAATTCCAATTCCAAGCCAGCTGAATCCGGCTCTCCTCAATTTATCGAGCATACTGTCTTTACACGTATCGATTCGGGCATAAGCCCAAATGTTCAAATCATAGCCGCGCTCGATGATTCGGTCACAAATTCCAATCACATGCTTTTCATTTAAGACGAATAGTTCATCCGCAAATTTGATATTCCGGATTCCGTAACCCCGAACCAATTTGTCGATTTGTGCGATCACCGCATCGGGACTCCAAAACCGGTAACTGTTCGTCTGTTCTTTGAGGCCCAATGTCTTTTCTCCGGTTTTGAAGGGCGCCTGAATACAGCAAAACGAACAATGAAACGGACAGCCCAAGGTCGTATAGAGGGAAGCATAGGGCTCGCGGTTTAAATTGCCGAAGCAGTGCCAATTGTGGGCCCGGTATTTTTCCATCGGCAACAAATCCCAAGCAATCTCCGGCATTTCATGGTCCAGATCTTGAATGAGAGGCGCGGGAGCATTTGCTCTCGGTTTGTTTCCGTCCCAATACCAAAGATCGTGCACTGATTGAATTTGTTCGGCAAATTTTCCTTTTAGCGCCTGCAGCAGTTCCAAAATCGTGACTGGCCCTTCTCCGCCAGAAACAAAGTCGGCTTCTTCTTCTCGAAGCGTGCGCTCAGGCAGTGCGGCCACATGTCCGCCGACTAAAATCGATTTTAATTCTGGAGTGCGGCGTTTGAGGTGTGCACAAATCGCGCCGGCAGCAGGCATCGTTTGCGTCGTCGCAGACGGCTGATGACCGTAAACGACAACTGCTGTCAAAGTTGGTTTTAATTCTGAGATTTTTTCTGCGGTTTCTTCCGGGCTTAAATTTTCCGCGTTTGCATCTAGAATTCCAACAGAAAATCCGCGCTGTCGAATGTAGGTCGCAATTAAACCGGCCCAAACGGGCGGCTCTACGGCAGCAAGCTCCGCACCCAATCCTTGATAAACATGGGTACGGCCTCCCGGATTAACAATCAAAAGGTCTAACATTTGATTCATGAGGCGAAAACACCTTCCCGGTAAGCAGCTGAAAACCATTCCGCCGCCAGTTTTAAACCATCTTCTAAAGAAGTAAACGAAAAATTGGGGAAACGGCGCGAAAACCGGTTGCTCTTCAGAACCTTTGCCAATTGGCCTTCCGGCTTGGCTGAATCAAAAATAATTGAGCCGGAAAAATCCATTGCCTGAGCAATCAAGTGAGCCAATTCACGAATGGTAATGCCGTCATTGGGCGCGATAACGGTTGTTTCGGGCCCGTCGAATGTCTCCAATTCTTTCAGCAGAATTCTCGCTAGATCAAAGGAATAAAGAAATTGCCTGACCGCATTCCCGCTTCCCCAAACTTCAAGGGGCTTATTTTCTTGTTTCGCCAAGAAACATTTATGAATCAAAGAACCAATCACGTGCCCTTTACTTAAATCGCAATTATCGTGTGGGCCGTAGACTGTTACCGGAGCCAAAGTCGAAAACTGACTGCCGTGCTGCCGCCATAACAACTGTGTTTGTACATCCAAAATGCGTTTCGAATAACTATATCCTAAATTTCCTTCAAACGGCAAACCCGCATGAAGGTCTTCCTCCGTTGAAGGGCGGTCCGAATAAAATTGAAAGGCACAGCTTGAAAGAATGGAAACAAGTCTGGTGACTCCAAATTTTTGGGCGGCGCCTAAAACATTTAAATTAATCCGGAGATTCATTTCTAAAAAGTCTGAATTTTTTTCCGCGTTGATCTTGACGCCGCCTTCTTCAGCGGCAAGATGAAGCACGCGTTTGGGCCGATAGGTTTCAAAAATTTGTTCGACTTGTGCGGTGTCTGTGAAATTACAGTCTTTTCGAGAAATAAAAACTGCGTCGGGTGAAATTTGTTTGAGCGCGTAGCCAATAAGGCCGTCCGCGCCGGTCACTAAGATTTCTGAACGCATATCGCCTCTAAAACAACCTGGGAAATAAATTCTATATCTTCGGGCTTCAAACTCGGATGGTTCGGCAAAAAGAACCCCCGGTAATAGATTTGATCCGCAAAGGGAAAACTCTTCTTTCCATACCGTTTAATCCAAAAAGGATGAAGGCCGATATTTCCGGCGGAAAAAAGCCGCGTTTCGATTCCGTTTTCAACGAGAGCTCCGACGATTGCCTCACGATGCTCGGTTGATTCAGCCAATAAACCGAATGAAATGCTTGAGATTTTCGCCGCGGGATCGTCCCAGCGCTGCGTATAGAATTTCTCGCCGAGAAGACTCTGGTAAAGCATGTGATGGTCATGCCTTTTCTGAACGATCTGATCTAATTTATCAATTTGCCCGAGGCCGATGAACGCATTGAGATCGGTGGAACGCAAATTAAAACCGGGCACATAAAAAACAAAGGGATTGTGAAAATCATCAATTTGATGTTCTTCAATCAGCGCTTGGTGAGTTTCGGGATCTAAATCTTTGCTCCAGCCGTGGCTCCGGATCATAGACAGTAAATCGTAAAATTCCTTATGGTTTGTTGAAACCATGCCGCCTTCGATTGTGGAAATTTGGTGACCGAAAAAAAAGGAGAAACTCGACATATCCCCAAACGTTCCCGCTTTTTTTCCGAGCGTCGAAGATCCGATGGCTGTGCAAGCATCTTCTAATAAAATAAATCCGTACTTTTCTTTGAGTGCAAGAATTGGGTTCATTTTGTGCGGAACACCCAAAACATGGACGAGCATCACCGTGCTCGGTCCGTGTTCTTTTAAAAGAGCCGTTAAATGATTGAGGTCGAGTGCGAACGTATCGGGATCTGCTTCACAAAGAAGCGGTTCAAAACCGAATTGAATGGCAGGAGCCACTGCGGTGGACCAACTCACACTGGGAACGATCACTTTTTTATTCTTCAGCTTACCGGAAAGAAGAAGCGCGTAAAACATCAGAAGATTTGCCGAAGAGCCGGAATTACAAGAGAGCGAAAACTTGCTTCCGAGCCAACCGCTCCATTTTTCCTCAAACTGAGCGGTCAATTTCCCTTGCGTCAACCACGGATAAGTCTTCAGCCAATCAATGAGCCGGTCCATGTCTCGGCGATCAATTGTGTCTTCGGCAAGATGGAATTTAATCATCAATATGTCTCCGAATGCGGGCACTGTCATTGCGAAGAGTCCCGAAGGGACGATGAAGCAACCCAAAACCAGAGATTGCTTCGGCATCTCTTTGAATGCCGCCTCGCAATGACGAACTGCTTCTATACATTTGCATATTGGTCCCGTTTGATGATTTGGTAACCTTTGATCAGTTCCGCAATTCCGTCTTGCAAAGACCACTTCGGCCAAAACCCGGTGTTTTCAATTTTTTGATTGCTGACCATGTAATTCCGTTTGTCCGGATCTTCGCCGATTTCGGCTTCGACAAAATAAAAATTCGGAACTTGTTTTTTAATTTCTTCGCAGAGTTCGCGTTTGCTTAAATTGCAGTCGCTCAACCCAACATTATAAGATTCGCCTTTCATTTTTTCAAAATGTTTCAACGTGTGGCCAAACGCGCGTGCCACATCCCGGACGTGAATGAAATTACGTTTAAAATGGCCTTCGAAAAGAACCAAAGAGCCTCGATTGACGGCCTGATAGACAAAGTCATTAACAATTAAATCGAGTCGCATACGGGGGCTGATTCCAAATGCCGTTGCCAGGCGCAAAGTAACGGAATTTCCCGCATCCAAAATTGCTTTCTCCGCTTCTACTTTTAACCGGCCGTATAATGAAATGGGTCTTAACGGTGTGTTTTCATCGCACAAAATTCCTTCTTGTCCGATTCCATATCCGCTGTTGGTGGTGGGAAAAATAATTCTCTGCTCTTTGCTTATGAATTTAAGCAACAGATGAATGGCATCCAGATTAACCGCTTTCGCACCATCCGGATCTTTGGCGCAAATCGAAGCACCCGTAAAACAAGCGAGCGGAACAATCACATCGGCTTGGCGCACATGAGTTGAAATGAAGGCCCTGTCCCGAACATCTCCCCGGATGAGGGTTAGCTTTCTATCTACACAACAATCTAAAAGTGAAGTCTGCTGATACATGAAATTATCAACGGCGATCACCTGATGCCCTTCGTTCAGTAATTGAGGAACTAAAATGGAACCAATATATCCAGCGGCGCCGGTTACTAAAATCACCATGTCAAAATCCTTGCCTTTGGCCAACGGTTACTTCGTCTTCCACGTCCACTTTTTTTCTGAACGGTGCGATCGCCTTCTGCCGGCTCATCACCACATAAGCCCAGCGTCTGGCCCAGGGACAATGGGGCGCGGAAAGAGCTGGAACTTTCCGCCATGAATCAATTTCTTTTTCAGAATTCAGCCATTCCCCAATAGGAACGGAAAATCCACTCTTCGGCCGGCTTAAAATTTTTTCTGGCAGCGGAGTCTTTAAACTTTGAGTCAAAAGATATTTGCGGTTCATCCCATTTTTGGAAATTTCAGACGACATTAAAATAGGAGCAATGGCTTTTAGCAAATCAATATCTACCAGTGGCGTTCTGACTTCGATGGAATGAGCCATGCTCGCCCAGTCCGCATCGCGAAGCAACTGATTGCGCATATACAGAGAAGCTTCGAGGGCGGCGATACGGCCAAACCAATTTTTCGGATCGGGTTCCATCATTTGCTGAATGTGTTCAAGCAGCATGAGCTTTCTCATCCCTTCCACAGCTAATTCCCGATCAAGAACAGTTTCCAGCTCCCAAGGCATAAATAATCCTCGTTGAAGAAAATAAGCGCCCGCACATGTACCGCCATACTTGATGAGTCCGCCTGGTTTCGGACGAGATGAAGAAAAAGTATCTACGGAAGAATAAAAACGGCGGAACAATTCTCCTAGAAAAGGAACCCGGGAAGGAATCGCAAACGTTCGAACGCTGGCAGGAATATTGCGAAATGAGGGATAGCCGCCGAATAATTCATCTCCTCCCACGCCGCTTAAAACAACTTTCAATCCAACCTCTTGAGCTGCTTGACTCGCAAAATAGGTGTTGATGCCGTCAATACTCGGTTGATCCATGGCATCAAGAAAATGCTCGAGATCATTTTTAAATTCAGCATTCGTAAAAATCCGTGTATGGTGACGCGTTCCATAGTGATGCGCCGTTTCTTCTGCCCACGGAGCTTCGTCATCGGGTCCACCTCGAAATTCATCAAAGGCCACGGTAACTGTTTTTAAATTCTGAATTCCCAGATCATGAACCAAACCCATTAACGCTCCGGAATCGATTCCTCCGGAAAGAAAAGCGCCTACCGGAACATCGGAAACCAGATGACTTCTCACGGAATGAATGAGCGCTCCTCGGACCTGATCTTGATGACTGGTTTGTTGGACATTCCCGTTATTTTTTCCGGCGTCAGAGAAAATTTTCGCGATGGAAGAATAAAGTTGAGGTTCACCAGGGCCTAAGCCGTCTATCCGAATCAAACTTCCTGCGGGGACCTGGCGGATTTGGTGATAAGTCGTAAAGGGTTCGGGGACGCTGCCTGTGAGAAAAAAACCTGTGATGCCGGCCGGTTCCGGATCACTTGAAACTTTCCCGCCCGCCAAAAGTGCTTTAACCTGCGAAGCAATTCTGACCGTTTTTCCATCATCGGCATAATAAAGCGGTTTAATTCCATAAGGATCGCGCGCCAACAACATCGCACTTTTTTTGGCATCCCATAAAGCAAAAGCAAACATGCCGCGCAAATCATGGATCATTGCCTCGCCCTTTTCTTCATAAAGATGAAGCAATACCTCTGTATCCGAATGTGATTTAAAAATGTAACCTTTTTCTCTTAGCTCTTTTCGAATTTCTTTGTAATTATAGATTTCACCGTTCAGGACGATGACTTGGAAACTATTTTGGCTTTGCATGGGTTGAGCGCCGGATTCGGAAAGATCGATAATCGATAAACGACGGTGCCCCATCCCGGTTCGTTCATCTTGAGAAAACCATTCTCCAATGCCATCCGGCCCGCGAGAGGCCATATGATCGCGCATGCACCTTAATTCCGTCCGATCAACGGAAGGAGCCGTATGATGATAGGCAAAAATTGCAGCGATCCCGCACATAGTCTTTAATAAAACCTTTGCGCTTCCCAATATTCATGAAATTTACTGTTTATCGAAAGCAGTTCATCAAGGGGCCCTTCTTCATGGAGACGACCATTTTCGATCACGATAATTTTATCCGCATGTTGAATGGTAGAAAGACGGTGGGCCACCACGATACCCGTCTTATCCTTGATTAATTCGTCAATGGCTTCTTGGATGAGTTGCTCGGTTCGAGTGTCAAGAGCGCTCGTTGCTTCATCAAGAAGCAAAATTTCGGGGTTATGGAGCATCGCTCTGGCAATGGCAACTCGTTGTTTCTCGCCGCCGGACAACTGAATACCGCGATCCCCTATTTGCGTTTCCAAGCCAAGAGGAAGATGTTGAACAAAATCAGACAACCGTGCTTTTTCCAAAATATCCATCATCTCTTCTTCTTGCACAACTCTTCCATTCAGCCCATAGGTCAAATTAAACCTGAGCGGCGCGTTCACCAAAAGCGGATCCTGGCTGACCAAGGCGATTTTCGAACGCAAGGACGCCACAGAAAAATCTCTAATATCCACATCATCGATTCTCACCGATCCCGGCGGAGAGTCGTAAAAACGCATAATCAAATGAACCAGGGTCGTTTTTCCGGAACCGCTTGATCCAACAATGGCTGTCATTTTTCCCTTCTCGATAGAAAATGTAATATCCTGCAACGCTTGAATTCCCTGGGGATAAGAAAAATCGAGATGGTGGAACTCAATGGCTCTCTTTAAACCCGTAAATTCTTTTCGACCATCCGGCACGAAGTATTTTTCATGGTCATCCAAAACAGACATGATTTCAAGAATGGGTCCTCTCACAGCGGCGAGCGAAACCTGAAAAAAATTGTAAAAACCAAATGCCAGCATACATCTTCTCAGAACGAAAAAAAATACAAGGAATCCGGCAATATTTCCTATTTGCTTCCTCATGAGAAGAAAGGCCAGCGCTCCCACCAACGCTAAAAATACCAAGAGCATAATCACTTCCTGCATTGGACTGATCAACAACTCCTTCTTGGACATGCTGAATTCGAGACTTTCCACAAGGTCGTTGGTTTGATCAAACCATTGTTTTTCTTTTTTCTCATTTGTATACGCTTTCACAAGAGGAATACACGTAAGCGCATTCGCAATCTTTCTTCCCAACTCAGAATAAGAATCGGCGTAAGATTTTGAGGTGTTCTTAATTTTATGAATAACCCATTTCACGGAAAGGTACAAAGCCGGGAGAAGGATCGCCGCAAAAAGAGTCAATTGCCACGATACAGCCAGCATAATAAAGAAATAGATAAAAACCGTAAAAAACTGAAACAGGGCGCTGTGAAGTATCTGCATTCGCTGGGCGACTTCCTGTGTATAAGCAATTAAAATTTGGTACAGATGTCCTACGTTATGTTGATCAAAATATAATTTTCCAAAACTTAAGTAACGTTCGTAAACCAATTTTCTAAGATTGCTGGCCAGCCGTTTCGCCTGAAAAGCAACACTCAAGGAAGATAAATATTGAAGAACGTTTTTGATAACGGCCGCCGTAAAAATAAAACCGACAATAAGACCGAATATCGCAAAGTTATGTTGGGTCAGCGTCTGGGGAAATAGATCAAAAATATTCTTTAGAATTGGAAGGTGTCTTGCAAAACTATAATCCTTATCAATCAGGCCCTTTAAGGTAGGAATCAAAAGTCCGACGCTAATTCCTTCAAATAAAGTGGCGGCCAAAGCCAGTAACGAAGGCACCACCAAATGGACGGGATGCATCCCAATGCGCTTAAAGAACTCTTTAAGGCGCAATAGGTTTGAGTAAATCCTTAACTGCGGAACGATAACCGGCGGCGTCGAACCGGGACTGGAAACAGAGAGTTCATCGGTTGGAAGAATCATTTAAATCGGCTCGTCTTAAATTTTAATCGTTAGCGAGGTACGTAACTTTTTTGACTTGCTGCTCAATCCAGGGATAAGTTAATCTGATCCCGTCTTCTAACTTGAATTTGGATTTCCAACCCGTGCTATAAATTTTTTCATTACTAAAATTTCTGGATTGTACGCCGACGGGGCCGTCCACGTATTTAATGTTCACTCTTTTGCCTGCCACCTGTGACACTGTCTCCACCAATTGATTCACGCTGATATACTCCGGATTTCCAATGTTGGTTGGGTCTTCAATTTCCGATTGCATTAAGCGGTAAATACCATCGACCATATCATCGATATACGTATAAGATCGAATCGCGGTGCCGTCTCCCCAAACTTCAATCGTGCCACCGTTATCCGTCTCAGCAACTTTGCGGCAAATGGCCGCGGGGGCCTTTTCCCTTCCACCCTGCCATGTTCCTTCAGGACCGTAACAATTTTGAAATCGGGCAATCCGGACTTTGATTCCATAACGCCTGGCGTAAGTTAAGGCAGCTCGCTCCGCATAAAGTTTCTCCCATCCGTATTCATTATGCGGTTGAGCGGGATAGGCCTCTTCTTCCTTCATTTCCGGCTCTTCTGGTGCCATATCTCGATAGATGCAAACTGAGGAAGAAAAAAAATATCTTTGAATTCCTCCCTCAGTAGCCGCGTCAATCATGTTGAGATCGATCAAAGCATTATTGCGCATGACTTCACATTCCGCTGAATGAATGAATCCCATACCGCCCATATCCGCGGCTAAGTGGTAAACTTCGTCAAAATGACTTTCTGACATCAGGGCTTGGGTGCAATTGTTTTTATCTCTTAAATCTAGAATTTTAAATTCATCTGCTGATGTTCTGCTGTATTCTGAATGTTTAATGTCCACGCCCCTAACCCAGCAACCTTCTTTTTTCAATCTTTCGATCAAATGATGGGCAATAAAACCGCCAGCACCTGTCACTAAAGCGCGGCTCATCTTGTATAACCTTGAGTATTCAGAAACAATTTGGATGGTTTGAGCAGCTTTAAAGGGAAATTATCGTGAGTAGTGAATCCCATTGTATTTTCTTATTACCTGCTTTAAGCGGGCATATTATATCACCTTATGATGACATGTGAAAATTGATTCTCATTCGGCAAAACAGCGGGAAAATGAGTTCCTAACTCGTCCAAGAAGCGGCCAATTGCTGGAGTTTCTGATAATAATATGCGCCCATCCAAACCTCGTAATCCCCCGCACGCGGCTTAACTTCCAAGCTCTGCAATGTGTGATAAAGTATTTGTGCCTTCTTTAAAAATTCTACTTTTTTTTCTGCGGAATGGGCTTTTTCACTTTTTTTGAGATAAGCGGCGAGCAAATAAACCGAATACTGAAGTCTTTGAGGGGCCCAATAAACTGCTTTTTCCAATGATGCAATTCCTTCTCTTGCGGAACCGGATGAATACTCCAAAAGACCCAAAGAATACCAATAAAACGCATCCGTTGGATTTAAAGCTGAGGCTTTCCTTAACGCTGAAATTGCCTGTTGCCTGAATACTAAAGCTCTCCCGTCCGTAACCGTCATCGTTCTGGTTTGTGCCCACAATTCATGTCCCAAATCATACCAAAGCGCCGCATTAGAAGTTTGTAAGGCAACCGCTTTTTTTAAATTGGCCAATTGATGATCACCCATTTGTGAGAATCGATACACTCGATAAGTACTCGTTGAGGTCCACAAAAGGAAAGTCCCCAATACCAAACTCAGCAAACCAAAAACGCCTTTAAAATAAAAAGGCAATCGGCCCAATGTTTTATTTCGGACCGGCTCATCCTGTATGGGTCGAGAAAAACCAGCTTGAGACAATAGTGCTAACTGCAGGGTAAAGAACAAAGCGTTGGTCGGAATCTTTAAATGAAAATCAAAGTACTCCATGACTCCGATGCAAAGGATCGAGGTCGCTGCTTGAATGATGATAAATTGATTCCAATGAGATAAACCCCGTTTGATTTGCTTCAGCGAAAGAAATAAAATAATTAAAATTCCTGCCATAAACAAACAAAAACCAATCATTCCAGTTTCAATCAACAGTTCTACAAAATCATTTTCGACATGATGATAAGACACCTGATTAATGAAATAAGAAACTGCTTTCGAGGAAATAAAACGATAGGTGCTTAAACCGGTTCCGAAAAATGGAAACTCGCGGAATAATGCCAGCGACTGTTTCGTGACCTCCAAACGCACATCCCAAGCTTTTTGAAGATCGGCCAGCGTAAAATGACTCGAGCGTACATTATATCCCAGCCGCCAAAGTAGTAAAAACAGGCCTCCAAGAATCAAAACCAAAATCAAATAAAACCAAGTCTTGCGCTGCCTCATGCCGTAAACCACAAAATAAACAAAACAACAGAGCAATAAAACGATGGATGACAATCGGGCAAACGAATAAAAACTGGCGGCAAGCGCAACAATAATCAGAAAAAAAAGAAAACCCGCACCTGTATTTAAAAACTCAAATCCATTCAGCCACTTCGCATGTCCATGAAGATCGTGGGCTAATTTATGCTGAAACTGATAGAAACGGTAATGCATCAAGCCCAAAATAAGCGGAAAGGTAAGACCCAAAAATCCTCCAAAATGATTTTCATTAACAAAAGGCCCAAAAAAAGTGCCCTCAGCAGATGCATCACTTTTCCAAAGAATTCGATCATTGCCGGCTAAGCGTTGAGCCAGACCGAGAACGGCGACGATAAAAACCAAAACGGCAATCAAGGACCCCAATCGATCCACAAATTCCTGTTTAGAGGCAATGTTAAGGCAGACAATGAAAAACAAAAAATAATAAATCAATTGAATGAGCGACTCGCGTGTAGCATAGACATTGACGCTCCCAATCCATGAACCTTCGAGAACGATGGTGCCAAAAAAATATTGTAAAAAAATCAAGATGAGAAAGGCAAAAAATAACGACAGGGGGATATAAAAACTAGGTTTGAAATTGGTAAAATCGCGGTCTTCAAAACAAAAAAGAACAATTTGAAGAACAAGGCTGAAGAGGATTAAAAGACGGGTGATATAAACCGCTTCCGGATCAATACCCCCAAAAGCAAACGCGGTAAAAAAAAGTGCTGCCGCAATGAAGCACCATTGCAAGTGAAAAGCAATTTTCACAACGGCGTGTTTTATCATTCATTCAAAACAAATTAAAAAAACAAACGACTAACAGGGGGCGCTGGCGCACGGCGTAGAAGAAGGAGGAGGCCCCTCATCTTCAGAAGCAACGGGTGCTGTAGTTCCTGCGGTTGCTGCAGTCTCAGCGAACGAATCGAACTCATCAATGGACATCAATTGAAAATTGTGACACAGATCCAGTCTTAATAGAACAAATCCTTTATCTACAACGATTGGTTCTCCCAAAGGCTTGCGCTTGCCGTTCTGCTCGACCTCGTCTTGGAACACAACTCTTCCTTCGGCTACCTTGACATAAGTAGTTTGGTCTTTTTTTGCCATTTGTTCTAAGGGATCATAATATTCACCCGGCCCGACTACGATTTTACGGCCGTCTTTTTCAAGCACAATTTCTCCTTCTCTAACGCAGACTCTGCAAGAATCAGGCAAAACTTCCCCTTCACGTAATTCTCCAACTGATTGAATATTCAATTTACCGTTTTCTTCCTTCCAAACTATTTTTCGAGCTTCTGTATCAATGCTTAAATTTTTAACGGTTACATCCGCATACAAAAATTTGGGGACTATAACCCCAAGCAAAAAAAAGGAAGAAACAATGAGACCTATAAAAGATAAGTACCGAGTCCATAAATTAAGTTTTAAATTCTGTTTTCTCATGACTTTTCCACGCCTTTCGTCAAGGATAAGTACGGATTATGAACCAAAATACTTCCCTTGAAACATTCTTTTCAGGGTCCCTAGACTTTCTGAACCGACGTTCTGTGTTTCACCGGCAGACGTATGGTAGTATTTGTTGTATTTGCGATAATGGTAATAATAATGATAATCTAACCTTTTGTAATTGGCTCGATTGATAATGCCGCCAATCACAATACCGTTGGCTGAGGCAATTTTTTCTTTCATTTTCTTCCCAATATTTTGATGTACTTTCCCAGAGTGAAAAACCAAGATCGTTCCATGAACTTTTCTGGCAAGCATGAGGCCGTCTGGAATATGAAGCGAAGGTGGAACATCAAAAATAATTTTGTCATAGTTAGGTTGAAGTTCCTCGATTAAACGATCAATAGATGTTGAGCTGAGTAAAATCGCCGGGTTTGGCGTATTTTTTCCGGCTGTGATCACACAAAGACCCGGAACCTTTTCGATCTTCTGAACAATATCGTTCAGTTCAGCGGAGCCAACCAGATAGTTAGTCAAACCGCACTGATTTTCTAAACTAAAGAAATCATGCAAAGAGGGCTTGCGCATATCGGCATCAATCAAAATAACTTTCTCCCCTACTTCGGCCAAAGCAATGCTGAGGATTGAAGCGATGGTTGTTTTGCCTTCTTCCGGAATAGCGCTTGTACACATGAGTAATTTGCTTCGCTCAGCCGGCATCGAAAACAACAACGCGATCCGAAGGTTGCTGATTTCATTATTTAACCTAACGTCTGAGAGAACTTGTTCCAACATCAGTTTTCTGAGGTTGCCATTTTTCGAATCACCGTTTAACTCGGTAATCAATGGCAAATAACCCAAGAAAGGTAATGGTATTTTTCGAATATCTTCCTCATCTTTAATATTCTGATCTAAATGATGTAAAAGCGCCAAAAGCAATATGCTGCCGAGAAAACTCAAAAGCGTTGAGAGACAAATCAGCCGCAAACGTTTAGGACCGGAAGGCCTCCCGGGAATCTCTGCTCTTTCAATAATTTTGACATTAGAAACGCCAAATTCACCGGCCAATCCGGACTTTAATCCGCTAATCACTTTTTCTATCTGGGCACTCGCTTCGGTCTCAAGATAGTCTCTTCGAGAAAGAAGTTCCTTCATCTTTGGATGTTCAGGAGTATAACGCTTTGATAGCTCCTTAATTTGTGCGTCAACGCTCAACCGTTCTTGTTTAATGCTGCTGATGACAGGGTCGCGCAATACGCTCGGGAGCGCGGCAATGGCATCTTGTTTTTCTAAACTTTTCAGCTGGTTGGCCGGACTGCGCTGTTGTAAAGTTTCGCTTTCTTGAGGGAACCATTTTAAAATCTGTTCGGAAATAAAAAGGCGTTCTCGCCAAGATTCCTTGAGAAAAATCTCCGAAACCGCATCTGCTATCTTCGCGGCCCATTCAGGATCGGTATCAACCGCGGAAAGCTCAATAATTTGAGTCCCTCTCAACACGTTGGTGTCTACCCTATTAACCAGTATTGCAACAGCCTGCTGATTGGTTTGGATTTGCTTGTAAATTTTCTGGTAATGCCCTGCCAGATTCAAACGTTCGGCGGCCAGTTCAAGATTGTGACGGCTTTTAAGCAGTTCGGCCCGTGTCTGATAATAAGCAGTGCCCCATTCTGCTTGAGGTTTCAAAATTTCCGGGTTTTGGAATGCAGATGGATCAATCTTCTCTACTAGAACTTTTGTACGCGCGGTATAGACAGTGGGGAGTTGAAAGGAATAAATCACGGAAATAGCAAAGACAACAGCGGTGAGGGTCAAGATAAACCATCGTTTGCCTTGAATCAGTTTCCATAAAAAAATTAAATCAAGTATTTCACTCTTGTCCTCAAAATGTGCATTTGTGTTCAGATCTTTATTCGCTAAATGGATCATAATTGCCCTTAACCTGTTTTAAAAAATAGATTCTGGAACAAATATAATGTCGCCGGACTCAATTTTGGGATCATCTTCTTTTCCATCAATGATATCAAGTCCATTTGCAACAATCACTTTTTTCTTTTGATCTATGATTCTGATGATTTTAATTTTCCTTTTATTCGCTGATTCAGAAAATCCGCCGGCTGATGATATTAATCTCATGAGTGTGGAGCCCTCACTATAATCATAGACTCCCGGCTTAACCACGTGCCCTAAAATGGAAATGGACTTAATACTTCCTTCAGAACGCGAAATACTGACTTGGGGATTGACCAAATATTTTTTAAGTTTATCCACTAATTCAGCGCGGAAATCTTCAACCTCGAGTCCTGCCGTATGAATATCACCAATTAAAGGAAAATTTAGTTTCCCTGCCGGATCAATTTCATAAATTCCCGAAAGATCGTCTTCCCGGTAAACTGTAACTTGAAGCCGGGTCCCCGGTTGAAGCTGGAACACATTGGTATCTTTTGTTTGATTATCTGAAAAAACGAAACTGGCGTTTGCGCAAGTTAGAAACAAAACAAAACCTATCATCGAAGCCGTGAGCCGCACGTTAAATATCGAGAGCCTTTCTTAAGTGAACTGATACGAAACAGAAGCATCTAAGACATGAGCAACGTAATCAAATACATTGTCAAAATTCGAAAGACGCTCCCGCAAATTGTAGCCGAGTGCGAAAATTAAATTTTTAATTGGGTTCCATTTTAGCGCTGCGCCTGTTTCTAAGATATAGTCTCTTCTTTTTTTGGTCAGCGTACCTTCGGTTTGTTCCCGAGGATAGGCGTTGCGTCTGATACTGCTTTCAGCTGTCATTGAAATTTTCCGCGTGAGCCTGTAATGATAAGCGAAGCCGATAAAACTAGATCGATACCATGCGGTATTACGATAAATCGATTCCTGCTTATCTCTTTTTGCCGTAACGGTAATGTCCATTTTTCGAGTTATCAGATATTGGACTGCTCCTTCCAAAGTCCAGTCATAATAGGAATTGATGGTTGGATCGTCATAGCGGTTGCCTTTAAATCCAGTTTTTAAATTAGTCAGGAATTTCCGCGTCAACCGGCCTTCCGTACCGACGAGGATCGTATAGCCATTTGAATCAAACTGGCCTGAATTGTAGTAACTCGTATCAAATCCGGCACCTTGGACAAAGAGGTCTAACTTCGGTGTAACATGATAATAAAGCCGCCCGCCAATAGTGTTCGTAATGTAACTATTTTCCTTAAGAACGCTTTCTTTATAGTTGAATATGTAATTCTGATAAATGGAGGAGACGCTAAATTTAGGTGTCAGCTGATAAATGATTTCCGGCGCAACATCATTAATCATGATGGTTCTGCGTTCGTTTTGTTCTGAAGAAGCGTAAGTTCGGATGTGTGAAAAAGTTTCATCCAACTTAACTTTCAAACGGTTCCCCGTGTAACTAAATTTGGTCGTTACAATATGATTGAAACTGTTTTGGTCACTGTCCCGTAAAAACTCCTGAAAAGTCATTTCATAACCGGTACGCAAAGAATAGCGGCTTCCGGTCCGCTTCAACTCAATGCTCGGAATGTAATTGAAAATGATATCTTCGTCGCGCTTTCCCGGGGGTTCTCGATTCACATTGGAATCATACTGGGTCATAAATTTAAAACCTGGCACAATTCGCCAAATGTTATCACCGCCAATTCCAAATAAACCGGAATCGGTTAGGTTTTGAACCGATTTTACTAAATCAGTTTGCACACCCTGTTTTGGTATTCGATCATAACCCTTGCTGGGTTTGCTTGTGTCAATCCTTTTAGATTTCACGGATTCAGCTTGAAAAGCTTCTTTTAAATTTGAATCTGGTTGCAAATTGTGTTTTGCGATTCTGGTATAGGCCTTGCTGGGTTCATGGGTATCAATCTTTTTAGGCTTTACCGGTTGAACTTGTGAAATTTCTTTTGGCTTTGTATCAGGCTGCACGTTCTCTGTTGTTATCCTGGTATAAGCCTTACTGGGTTCATGGGTATCAATCTTTTTAGGCTTTACCGGTTGAACTTGTGAAATTTCTTTTGGCTTGCTTGTATCAATGGGTGCTGCGGGAGCGGAGGGACTGGCTAATTTTGTTGAATCGGCTTTGCTGGCTTTTTTGGGAGAGTAAACATTAATGAGATCGTCGCCAAAACCCGGTCGAGAAACCGTAAATAAAAAAATGACGACGAGGGAAAGGAGCTTCTTCATTCCTAGTTTCTGCCTATTAGACTCATTAAAAGTACGTTGAGCAATGCTGCATTTTTCATCATAAACCCTTTCTTGTCAATCATTTTTAGCTTTTTTGATGATTTCTTCGCCCAGCATATTAATATTCGGCAAAATAGGCAAAAAATTTACGATTCTTTCGCCTTCTCTTTCCTTTCTTCGCCCAGAACATTCAACTCCTTTTCTATATCCTGAGTATACGGATTGTCCGATCCGTAGGTTTTCTCAAATATTTTTCGGGATCGCTTATAAAAGGATTCAGCCTCTTTGAAATTTCCTTGGAGTCGATAGAGTAAGCCAAGCCGCCCTGTCGTTGCCCCTACCTCAGGATGGTTCTTACCCAAAACCTTTTCTTGAATTTTAAGCGCTTGCTTTAAAAAAGATTCCGCAGAAACAAAACTGCCTTCTCGGATCCGAAGTTTGCCCATCTCTCTTAAGGAAAGTGCAAGGACGGGATGGTCTGGAGGAAGAGTTGATTGATGGGTCAGCCAAACCTTTTTCAGTAATCGATCTGCTTCATCATATCTTCCCAGCGCCGCGTAAACAGAACCCAAATTGCCCATCGCGAACACAACATTTGGGTGGGTTTCGCCGAATTCATTTTTCCATAACTCCAAAGCTCGCTCATAAAGAGAACTCGCCTCAGAGTATTTTCCCTGTGTACGATAAACCCCGGCAAGCGTACTCAAACTTTCTGCAGTCCTTGTATCATTTTCTCCGAAATTTTTCTCGGCCAATTGAATTGCGTCCTGGGAAATTTGTTCAGCCTCAGAGAATTTTCCCTCTTCCGTATAAATCATCGCCAAATTATTCAGCATATTCGGGTCCTCTTTGGCAATTTCCAATGCTTGCCGAACAAATGGCTCAGCCTCTTTGTATTTTCCCTGAAGCATATAATAATGAATGAGCACTTTTAAAGAGAGCGTCACTTTGAAATTTTTCTGATCGGTTGTGCGCTCCGCTACTTTTAATGCTTTTCGAGCGACACGAACCCCTTTTTCATATTTTCCATCGTTAATCAATTGCCCCGCTTGGTTGTACAAACCTTCCCACGGAATATCTTGAGAAAAAAGCGGTTTGTTGATTAATAAAATCAAGCAAATCCCGAAAAATATTTTTTTTTGGATTTTCATTTTGTTCTCCCTTTCATAATAAACGTTGGGGAGTGAAGGATTCGAACCTTCGAAGACCGAAGCCAACAGATTTACAGTCTGTCCCCTTTGTCCACTTGGGTAACTCCCCAGAAAATTTTTTATTTACTGGACAAACTTTGTAATGTTCGAGCTCGAAAACCGAGAATAGAGAGCCCAACCACTTCCTGTTTTTTCTGGTCATAACGAACAATAACGCCTTCGCCGATATCTAGTCCAATTGCAGGACGCGGTTTACCTACTGAAATATAAAGCACGTCAGCCTCTTCATCATATTCCCAGTTAAGGGAAGGTTTGCCTTCCAGGATTTTTAATGCTTCCATATCACCTGTCTCCTTTTTGAGGGCGAACTTGTGAAATAAGCCGTCAAGACAAAACCATCTTGATCCGGTATTTCTTTATACGCAACAACCAAATATTTCTTAGTAAGCGGCGTTGTTGGATAAAACTTTATTGCTAACAATTCTCCGAAATCTCCGCTTTGTATTAAATCAGGATTTGAAATCGTTTCCACAACTTTTTCCTTTTGCGCGGCCATTTCCGGATGACTTCTTTCAATATGATCCCATCTTTCTTGAGTTATTCGTATTGCGATTTTATTTCGAGAACGGACTATGAGCATTGATCACTTTTTTCCGTGTATTATATTCGGATGCATTTGGGATATGGAACCGAGAAGCTCACTTCAAATCCCTCAGTCAAATAGCTGGCGGAGGGATTTGGCGCCTTTCGCTTCGCTTCAGGTCGGCCACTCGCTCTGCAAACGGATGCTCAGCTTACCTCGCATCCTGCAGAGCTCACTTCAAATCCCTCAGTCAAATAGCTGGCGGAGGGATTTGAACCCCCGACCCGCTGTTTACAAAACAGCTGCTCTGCCCCTGAGCTACGCCAGCACCGGGCGTATTTTATCAAAAAATAATAAAAAAGGGAAAAAGGCTAAGTTCCAATACAAGACAAAATGGCTAAGGGGAATCTAGAACCAATCCGTTAATTTAAAAAATGTAGGTCTTTTCATGCCTAAAAAGGAGAACGGTCTTGTGCCTTCATCAAATCTGAATAGGATTAAGCTTCTCATGGTCGTGCTTGTGGTCTGCATGGCCATGGCTCCCTCCCCTGCTTTGGCTGAACGCCAAAACATCAAGGCGATTCTTGAAACCGCCAGCGCAACCGCCGAAATGGGGGATTATGAGGGCGCCATTCGGATCCTTGATGAAGCCCTCCGGACGGGGAAAAATCGCCGCATCCTCATGACGGCTCAAGCCAACACATTTCTCCTCCAAAAAAAATATGATGAGGCTGAACACCTCTGCCTCAAAGTGCTCAAGGAAGACCCTAAATATGACTGGCCTCTTCTCGTCCTCACGAAAGTTTATTTCTCAAAAGAAGATTTCGCCAAAACAAAGCAAAGGATTGATGAACTGAAAAGTTTTGTCAAAAACAAAGATATTCTTTATGAACTGACGATCATGGAGGCTGAGATCCTGCGCGCAAAAAAAGAGTACCGCGGAGCCGAAGAGGCTACCCAACGAGCGATTCAACTGAAAAAAGATCTTTTGCCCGGCTACGAACTAAGGTCTCTCAATTTTAGACTTCTTGGAAAAATCAAAGAATCCGAAGGGGAGCTTCTCAAAGCCCTTCCATTTGCCTCGAATGATCCCCGGCTTTTGGAAATCCTTGCCGATCATTATCGTGACCGGCGCCAATATCAGAAAATGTGGGCCTATCTCAACCAGGCAGTGAAAGCCTGCAACGGAGATCTCGCAAATTGCGGCCGTTTCCAAGACGCCTATCACGACGATTACTTCATCAACTCGGGGATAAGCGGCTATGACCTTTCCTCACGGGGCGTGCCTTTGTCTTTTTATTTTGAGAATGAATATTCGGCGGAGTTCAGCAATATTGAAAATATGTTGCGTTCCCTCAAAAACGAACTTGCAGATCGGGGGAACGAAAACAAGCTACCTCCCGCCAAGGCAACCCCCAAAAATGTGACGCGGTTTTACGGAAATTTATTTGTCCCCAATTTCCCTGTTATTCACCTCAATGCTTTGTATGACCAAAAATTTAATGAAAAGGACCCCTTGGTAGAACATAGGATCCAGGATTACCGTGCGGAGACTGAGAAAACGGTACATCTTCCTTTGTTTGGTGATACTACCTTTTTCCCCTATTTCAAGTATACTTTCCTTCGTGGGGCTAATTTCTCGGTTACGGACATTTTTGCAGGCAAGTTTGAGCTTAACCAATACATCTTTGCTCTTCGCAGCATTTCATCGCCTTCGTTTGGAAGATGGTATATCGAACCTGAGTACGCATTCGGTTTGGGAGATTTCAGACATTCGAAGCGACTTTTCACCGAACATCGCGGTTCTGTGCGTGTGGGTCGCGTCTTTGAAGATCAGTCAAGGATTGCCGTGAGATCACAATACTATTATGCCAGCCACAATACGCGCAATGACGATCTTCGCCTGGTTCAAGATTTGCTCATCGAAAAGTTTCTGTTCCAGAAACAACTGATGGTTTGGACAGAACAGGCCCTTATCTTCCACCAGGATTTCCTCTTTCACAATAGTGATCTGACCACCCTGATTTACAGACCGGTGGTGGGTGTGAAGTTCCGGCCGACGGAGCCGCTCAATTTTCAAATGAGCGTCGGACATTTTCTGGGAGATTCATTCCCTGAATACGACCATCTTTTATTTGACGCTCAAGCGGCCTATCAATTCAACATGCATTTCCACAAACATGTCGCGGGCCAAAAATTGCCGTACCGGATGCCTTTTGAAATTATTTTGGGCTACAAAAGCGAATACTTTTACCACTTCCCGCGCCATAAAAACAAATGGCTCGACGCCCTTTATGTGCTTGTTAAATTTGCAAGGTGATTGGTGGAAAAACAAAAAATAGTATTGGTGGGTGCTTATGCTCCAAGCCGACTTGGGCTCAATGAATACACTTATTATATTGCTCAGGCGCTCATTCGAGATCCCAATATTGAGCTCACGGTTCTGGCCGATGAAATTCCTGCCCGCGCCAAATCACAAATCCGCGAAGTCCAAGGCTTTAAAATCATCCGCTGTTGGAAATATAATAGTCCATTTAACTTTATTCGCATCCTCAGAGAAATCAAAAAAATCAAGCCGGGGCTTGTTTTCTTCAATCTGCTCTTTTCGAGTTTCGGCGACAAACGCATTGCGGCGGCGCTCGGTCTCTTGGCTCCCGTTTTCACCAGTTATTCCGGTTTCTACACCATCGTTCTTCTGCACCATTTGGTCGAGTTTGTCCCCTTCGCGCCGACAAAATTTAAGAAGCTCTCCCGTGTGGATCGTATCGCAGCACATTTCATCACGCAGTTGATGTTTCATACCGATGTCGTCCTTCTTCCCCTGAATAAATATGTAATGTTCGTAAAACGAAAATACGCCGGTAAGATTGTCCACAAATGGCCGCACGGTTTCTACAATGCTGATGAACTTGAACCAGGGAACCTTCAAAATAGAAATATTTTGGTCTTCGGAAAATTCGGATCTTACAAGACGCTTGATTTTGCCATCGAAGTGTTTCAGAAGGTTAAAAGCCGCGTTCCGGACGCACGGCTCGTCATCGGCGGAAGAAGCCACCCCTCGTGTCCTGATTATATCGAAAATTTGCGGCTCGACTACAAAACCGCGAATGACATTATCTTTACTGGATATGTGTCCGAGGAAAAGCTCCCCGATCTGTTTCGCAACAGCCGGCTTATGTTTCTTCCCTACACCGCCACGACGGGAGTCTCGGGGGTGGCACATTGGGCCTGCTGTTATGGGCTGCCTCTTGTCGCTGCTTCACTCCATGATCTGCAAGCGATGTGCAGAGAAGAAAACATCGTGATGAAATTTTACGCCAATGGAAATGTTGATTCCGCAGCCGATGCCCTTTGCGAACTTTTAACGAACGACTCACTCGCTCACGAAATGGGATCGCGGAATCGAAACGTTGCGGTGAATCTTCCCATTTGGAAGATTGTGGACCGAGCCAAAAATCGATACTTCAAAAAGATAGAATTTGACCGATGGCCCAACGAACAGATGCAGGATTCATGATCCGATGAGCGCCATTGCTGACTTAAACCAAAAATTGAAACTGGCCTTGATCGTATGCGCTTCGCTAATGCTCAACGCTTTCTTTCTCGTGATCCTGCGTTTGCACGAGAAAAGTTATGATGCTTACACACATATGTTTTTCAGCGCCCATTACGCCAAGAGCTGGTGGAACCCTTGGAACCCGAAATGGTATGGTGGCTTTGATCAGACAAGCTACCCGCCGCTTTGCCACCAAACGATTGCCTTGTTTTCGTTTTGGTTCGGCGTTGAAAATGCCTATATCCTTGTGCAACTCCTTGCAGTTGGAATCCTCACGCTGGGGATTTATCGCTTCAGTCTGATCTGGGTCCCTGAAGAAACTGCAAGGTTTGCTACTCTTTTGAGCATCTTTTTGACATCGGTCGCCCAGTGTATTTATCAATTTGGCCAATTGCCTACGATTTTTTCCCTGGGCTTTCTTTTGAATGCAGCCCCTTTTGTGTTGCATTGGATACGAGAAGGAAGATTTCGCCAACTTTTCATGGCCCTCCTTCATGTTTCTCTTGTGATGACGAGTCATCATCTTACCTTTCTCCTTGGCGCCATGTTTTTTCTCGGTCCTGTCATCTTTAAGTCAATCTTGGATACGTCACATGCTGATCAAAATAAACGAAAGGTCATTGTGCGGGCTTTCTTTTTTATTGGTCTTTCAGGACTTCTTTTCGTCCTCCTTCTTTATCCTTTTTTCTATTATTTGACTCATTATGCCGTCACCCAGAGAGAGATTCCGCACGTAACGAGAGGAAATTATTTTGCAAACCTCAATAGTTTTCTAACATTTTTTTTGATTCCCAATTCCTTTCTTCTCCCCCTGATCCCCTTCATCGCTGTGGGACCGTCCTTTAAGGGGCGACCTCTTTTAGTCTGCTTCTGGGCCATCCTCTTTCTGCTGGGACTCGGAGGCGGTGCTACGCCTGTGCCCAAATTGCTTTTCGGAGAAATGTTTTATACGCTCACCTTCGACCGATTTTGTCTGTGGGCTACGGTTCTTACCCTGCCTTTGCTTGCAACCGCTTTTTTTCGCCCCCCTCTAGAAGCTCTCCGCCTTTTTATTGTTTTGACGGCCATTGCAGCTTACTTGATAGTTCTCTATGGAATCAGCGCTGCAAAATTTCAGCCTAATCCAATCAATCTGACTCGCCTTGTGGATTTTCTCAATCAAAAGGATTATCGCAATTACCGTTATTTAACCCTCGGATTCGGATCTCAAATGAGCCGGCTCGGTTTTTTAACTGATGCTCCAACCATTGATGGTAATTACCATACTGCACGGATGATTACTGAACTCAGGGAAAGCGGCCTGGAATCACTCGACAATGCAAAATATTTTCCGCAAGGGCTGCAAGTAATGGCCGAAATCTTGAAACGTGCCGAAACATTTCACCTGCGATTTATTTTTTCCAACGATCCCTTCTACAATGATTTTTTGATCCAGCAGGGGTGGCGTGTCTCAAAAACATTCAAAGACGGTCTGAAGATTTGGACCACCGACGGCATTTCCCCGCTCATGGCCGCAGAAATGACTGAACATGCTCCGGTCACGTTCACCTTCAAGCATCTTCTGTGGGGATCTTATCCAGTACTCTATGTTCTATTCGCGCTTGGGCTCATCGGAATTCCAAAACCATCGAATCACAAGGAGATTTCATCATGCACAAAAGATTTTTCTTCTCGCTTATCTTGATCTTTTTTTCTATTTTCTTTGCTTTTTCTCTGGGTTGGACTCTCGATAAGGAGGATGTGCCACAGCAATCAGTTCATCCAACGCTGTCAGCAATGCAAAAGGACCCCGTCACCGGATGTTCCACCACGGCTCTCGATGCCGCTTGTGTTTTTGCGGATCTCAATGATGACACCTTTATGGATTTCAAACTCAGGGGGGTCGGTTTTTTCGAACAGGGAGTGGTCATCGGCAATGCACCGGAACCTAATGCACGCTTGCATATTGAAGACGGAAATATCATGCTGCATTCTTCGAAAGAAAACTATCTTATTTTCCAGCATACAGGTTTGAAGAACCGCCCCAAGTTCGAGGTTGGACAGCTCACAGAAGCGGGCATCGGAGAAGCAGAGATTCGAGTTCTCTTTGTGGATGATCAAACACCTGAAACCAAAGTCTTCGGCATTGAAGCCACAGGGACCATTGCCTCAGTAAAACGGGATTACGGCTCTCATTTTGAAGGATTTCTGGAAGGCGAAAAAGAACCTCTTTTTCGCCTCAATTCCTATCCCACGATGAGGCTTGAACTCGGAGACGGCGGGGAGGAACCACCGAATGTCATGTTCCGTCGTAACGAAGAGCCCGGTTCTTTTGCCCTCGCCGTGGGAGAGGTTGAAAAATTGACAGCCACCGAAAAAGAAACAGTCATGAACGCCGGCGGAAATAACATTGATTTCCGTATCAAAGGAGAGGGAGAAGACAATCTTTTCTTTGTGAGCGCTTCGGAAAAGAAAATCGGAATTGGAAGCGGCGCTCCTGAGGCCACCTTGCACATCAAATCCCTCGCCCAAGATCGTCCCGTTCTGATCGTGGAGGGAACAACCGGAAGCGGTTTGAAAGTGGATGAAAGCGGCGACCTGATTCTACCGACTTACCAACGCTCCACCAGACCCGCTGCCGGAAAACCCGGCCGTATGATCTTCAATTCCGACAACCGAAATGTGAATATCGATACCGGAAGCGAATGGATCCTTCCCGACGGAAAGAAATCTTAATTGCTCAGTTCTAATTAAGCAGAAGTTCTCTTTGCCGGCTCGGCCGCTCAAAAGGCGGACGTTCTTGGGTCGGCAATTCTTGATTAAGACCTAATGTTCCGCAATGAACGTCAAACATCTTTTCAATGTTATTCCAGTAAGGTCCGGTGCCGCGGTGACGCTGGCCAAATTCAGAAGTGTAAAGTTTTCCCTGACGGGTTTCCCTGATTCGGTTTTCAATTTTCCGGTACGCCAGCGGAAATAAAATTTTCATCCGTGAAAGAAATACTTCCTTCACGTTCCCCGGCAGTCTGAGAAGAACCGGTGAGGCGCTTTTCGCTCCGCATTCTTTTGCTTTCCCCAATATTTTCGGAATATCGGAATCGTTCAGCCCCGGAATGATCGGAGCGACATTGACAGAAACATAAATGCCTAAATCCGAGATTATTTTCACGGCTTCAAAACGCCGGGAAATTGAAGCAGCCGTTGGTTCAACTAGTCTCGCTGTTTTATCATCGAAAAAAGGGATGCTGATCACCACGTTTAAATTTGTTCGCGCATGAAGTTTCTTGAGCAAATCCAAATCCCGCGTAATTAAAAATGATTTGGTAATGATTCCAACTGGATTTCCAAATTCCAGGCATACGTCTAAACATTTTTGCGTTAACCGGTAACTTGCTTCAAGCGGCTGATAACAATCCGTATCACCTGAGAAAATGATCAGCTCCCCTTTCCAAGATCTTTTCATGAAGGTCCGGCGCAAAAGTTCTGGCGCTTTCTGTTTGACGACAATCTTCGTTTCGAAATCGGTTCCCGCGCCAAAGCCGAGATATTCATGAGACGGCCTTGCATAACAATAAGCGCAGGCGTGCTGGCAGCCCCGGTAAGGATTTAAACTCCATCTGAAACCAAGGTCCGGTGATTTATTTTCTGCCAAAATGGTCCGTGTTGAATCTTCGTAGATTTCGAGTTTTGCCGGCGGGACAACGCCTTCAAAATAGACAAGGTTCTCAGATTCAAACGGATTCGGAGGATTATGGACAGGTTTCATAAGTTATTTTATACAGCATTTCAAAATTCCTTCCCCCCTTGTTCGCCACAAAGTCCGCCACAGACCTTGGCGTGATTCGTCGGATTACGCCAGCCTTTGGCGAACATTGGCGCAATCCGTCCCAAAACGCTTTTCCGCCAGAGGACGGATCCGCTGATTTTTGTGCGGAGTGGATGAATCCCGCCGCGTTTTGTGGCGGATGGGGAATCTTTCTTTTTATTAAACCCCCGCCTTTATCCTCCCCCATCAAGGGGAAAGAAATCTCTCTAGCGCTTTAAAATTTTCTTAAATGCTTTTGGAAGAACTTCGATAATATCTCCGGCTATTAACGAAATCTCACCTTTTTCTTTTGCGGCTAAATCTCCGGCCAAGCCGTGAACATAAACACCAAAACAGGCAGCCTTAAAGGGTTCTATTTTTCGTCCCAACATCGCGGCCACAATACCCGTGAGCACATCACCGGAACCGCCGGTCGCCATTCCCGGATTGCCCGTTTGATTCATGTATACCTCACCTTTGGGTGACGTGACCACGGTTTGATGGCCCTTCAAAACCAAAACGATCTTGAACTTTTTGGCTGTTTCTAAAGCGCGCTTTTTCCGCTCAGGCTCCGACTTTGGAAGGGACCCGCCAAAAATCCGGACAAATTCACCTGGGTGAGGCGTTAAAATTGCAGGCGCTTTCAATTTTTGAAGTAAATTAATTTTTCCTTTTAACGCATTCAAACCGTCTGCGTCAATGACCATCGGCCGAGTGGAGTCTGAAATAACTTTTCGGAGGACGGCCTGCGTTTCAGAGTTTTGTGAAAGGCCGGGTCCGGCAGCAAGAACGTCTTGCGTCTTAAGAAACAATTTGATCTGTTTGTGCGCGGCCCGACTTAAGGTTCCCTCTTTTGTTTCGGGAAGCCCTTTCATCATGGCTTCCGTCATTTTCCGGCTCAGTGGCAAAACCAGACTTTTCGGAACACCGACCGTCACAAGTCCTGCGCCCGACCTGAGCGCCGCCATACTCGTTAAGTAGCAGGCCCCACTCATGCCAAAAGATCCAGCTAAAATAAAAATCCGGCCGTAATCGCCTTTGTGCGAATGAACTGGCCTCGGCTTAAAATATTTTTGGAATTCTTGTTTAATATTCATAAATTATTATTATCTCCTCCCCCCTTGTTCGCCACAAAGTCCACCACAGACCTTGGCGTGATTCGTCGGATTGCGCCAGCCTTTGGCGAACGTTGGCGCAATCCGTCCCAAAACGCTTTGTGGACGAATCTCGCCGCGTTTTGTGGCGGATGGGGGAAGACCTGAGGTGGGGGGATATTGATTGAATCTTACCCCCATCCTAACCTTCCCCCATAAAGGGGGAAGGGAATTGGCTCATGTCGTTGCTTTTTTAAGCAACTCACACATTTCAAAAATTGCCTTTTTCATTCCGACGAAAATAGACCGGGCGACAATAGAATGTCCGATGTTCAGCTCTTCCATATAAGGGAGTTTCGCCACAGGAATTACATTTTCGTAATCAAGCCCATGACCGGCATTGAGCCCGAGGCCCAGTGAATGAGCGAAAAGCGCAGCTTCCCTAAGGCGGGTCAATTCATGATTTTTTCTTTTTCCCGAACGGTTGGCATAACTTCCCGTATGAAGTTCAATATAATCGGCGCCCGCTTTGGCCGCAGCCTGAACCTGCCGTTTGATCGGATCAATAAACAGACTTACGATAATTCCATTTTTTTGAAGCTGCTGCACAACTTGCGTCAGTTGTTTTATTTTTCCAGCCGCGTCAAGACCACCTTCGGTGGTTAATTCCCTCCGCCGCTCCGGAACCAGACATGCCTTTTCGGGTTTCAGGCGGCAGGCAATCTTTATGATTTCTGAATTGACGGACATTTCAAGATTGAGTGGAACGGAAATTGATTTTTTAAGTCCGAAGACATCCAGATCTTGAATGTGGCGTCTATCTTCACGCAAATGAACCGTAATCCCCTGCGCACCGCCCAAAATTCCCTGACGTGCGGCTTCCCGTAAATCTGGTTCACTGCCTCCGCGGGCTTGACGGACGGTTGCCACATGATCAATATTAAGTCCGAGTTTAACTGATTTTTTTGAAGACATCTTAGAGTTGTTCTTTTAATCCCTTCCCCCCTTGTTCGCCAGAAAGTCCGCCACAGACCTTGGCGTGATTCGTCGGATTGCGCCAGCCTTTGGCGAACGTTGGCGCAATCCGTCCGAAAACGCTTTGTGGACGAATCTCGCCGCGTTTTGTGGCGGATGGGGGAAGGTTAGGATGGGGGGATGAGAATTTGATTTTCACCCCCACCTTCATCCTCCCCCTTGATGGGGGAGGAAAGATGTTATTATCATATTTTCTTAACTTCAACAGAAACGGCGGGAGGATCTTTTTTCAGGATTACGTCGCGGGGTAAAATAAATTTGACGGGAACTTGATAAGTCCCCTCCTTCAAACCATCGACATCCACGTAAGCCAGGATATCATTCGGCACCATTTGATCCAAAACCGCTCTTGGCCCCGCCAAAACAATGGGGACATCATGGGCTTTAAGTTCGGCGCGGTAATCGTTCGACGGAACTCCAAGCGGTTTCACCGGAATATCTTTCAATTCTTTTTCTGCAACTTCGGGGAAAATCGGAATTTGAACTTCCGTGATCCCATCACCCACAATTTTAAGTTCAAGCCCCTGATGAATCCGGACCGTTCTTCGGAATGACCGCACCCGGCCGACCAGTTGGATTGGTTCTGTTTTAATCGTATCCATTTTTTCTAAAACTGCTTTTGGCCCTTCCACTAAAACGGCATTCGGATCCAAATCAATTATTTTCTCATCGACACGGTATCCAAAAGCCGGATCACCGACCCTGTCCACTGTAACCGAGAGCTTTTTAACAATCATTTCATCCAGTGTGACGGTGATATAAAGCGGAAAAATTTTGGTAATCCGGATTTCGGGCGCGGGCAGCGAAAAATCGCTGGATTGCACATTAAAAGAATATTCACCTGCTTTTTCAGCCCCCTGTATTTTGTGCCGTGCCGTGATGTTGGCCGATGACAAAGCCGAAAATAAATGACGGGGCGATTGAAAGGTCACTTCCAAAAAAGAATTTGAGCTCTTAATAATACTGAGTTTCTCATTCGGCGAGAGAATTTCGATCGGGATGGTTTTTGTAAATTCAATGCTTTCCTCCCCGACCACATAAAACCAGAAACCAATGGCCAGAATCAGGGAAACCAACTTGAGCGCCCAATTATTAACAAGCCAACTAATCAATTTGCGACTCATCCCACCACCTGTTTTCTCCGCGGCAAAGCCGCCCCGAAACCCAATCGGTTTCGGGACTGCTCAGTCCTTGAATCGGTCGGATTCAAGGGCAAAGCCGCGGAATTTCCTAAAAATAATAGAAGAGCGCGGCTCTTGTATGCAAATAATTCCTCAAAGCGCTCTTGAAAAGCAGGTGGTGGGATCATCCCGTTAGAAATCCTCTCTAATTTTATGTTTCATGATTATTACCAAACAAATTATAATTAAACCCAAAAATGTATTAATGATTAAAAGCAAGCCAATCATCAGCAACTATTTCTAACGGGACTCATTCTGTTTTCGCTTCTTCTTCGCGCTTCGTGAAAGTCGTAAACCGAAATCTTTGCTGAACGTAATCCACAAACGCTTTTCCTCTTTCTTCCGGTCTAAACAAGCTCTTCAGAACCCGTTTCAGACCTTCTTCGTCCAAATCCCGCGTCAATTTTCCATACACAGAAACGGAAATTGCCCCGGTTTCCTCCGAAACAACCACCACGACAGCGTCGGTTTCCTCGGTCAATCCGATGGCTGCCCGGTGGCGCGTACCCAAACTTCTTGCAAGGGTTGGGTTTTGACTGAGCGGAAAAAGCGAACCAGCGGAAGCAATCCGGTCTCCTTCAATGATGACAGCGCCGTCATGGGTAGGCGTATTCGTCGTAAAAATAGTCGTTAAAAGTTCGGCGCTGATTTTGGCGTCAAGCGGAATCCCGCTTTCAATATAACTTTTAAGTCCGGCTTCGCGTTCAATCGCAATTAAAGCGCCGCGTTTAATCTTGGACATGCGCTGACACGCTTCCACAACTTCATCCACCGTACCGCCTTTTTTAAGGAAAGGATTAAAAATCGTGTTTTGACCGATGCGCGCCAAGCCGCGGCGAAGTTCAGGTTGAAAGAGAATCAGAAAGGCCAAAACACCGACTGCGAACAGCTTGGTTAAGACCCAATTAATGGTGCTGAGTTCCAATATTTTTGCGACGTTAAAAATAAGGACCAAAATAATCAATCCCGTTAAAACTTGGATGGCGCGAGTGCCCTGTAAAAAACGGATCATGAAATAAATCAGGACCCAAATAAAGGAAATTTCAAGGACCGATTTCCACAGAATCAAGGAATGCATTATTTTCTCCAAAACAGGTTGATGATGAAAGATAACGCCAAACTAATCAACAAGGAAGTGACAACCGGAAAATAAAACGTAAAGGAACCTTTCCGGATATAAAGATCACCGGGGAATCGACCAAAACCCGGTAATTTCCCGAATAACTGAAACAACAGACCGATGATTATAAAAACGATACCGAATGTGATGAATAGTCTACTCATCTGATTCCATGAGCTTCCCTTCCCCCTTTATGGGGGAAGGTTAGGATGGGGGTTGATTGTAGAATTATCCCCCCCGCATCCGCCACAAAACGCGGCGTAATCCGTCCGGACGAATGGACGAATCTCGCCGTGACTTTCGGCGGAAAGAATCCCGGATTTGGATCCTTCGGCTTCGCCTCAGGATGACACTGCGTGTCAGATTGCTCCGCCGGACCAACCGTCCGGCACCGGAAGACCAAGCGGCCGTCCGCCGCTCGAACAACCGGCGGCATCGTTTGGAAAGCTACCTCGCAATGACAACACGATCTTTACCAAAGCTCTTTTTGGCGTTTGGTCGGCTCTACCCCAAAATGGCTGTAAGCCAATCGAGTCAGCACGCGGCCTGAGGAGGTCCGTTTTAAAAAGCCTTTCTGAATTAAATAAGGTTCGTAAATCTCTTCCAACGTCTCACTGTCTTCACCGACGGCAACGGCCAGCGTATTCAAACCGGCCGGCCCTCCGTCACAATCATGAAGCAAATATTTAATAATCCGCTTGTCCATTTGGTCAAGCCCGGCTTCATCCACTTCCAGCATCGCGAGCGCCCGGTCGGCGACCGGAACCGTAATCATTCCGTCCGCCCTTACTTGCGCAAAATCTCTGACGCGTCGGAGCAGACGATTAGCAATTCGAGGTGTGCCCCGCGCCCGGCGCGCGATTTCCTGAGCTCCTTCCGGATCAATTTCAATATTTAAAATTTTTGCGGAGCGGTTCACAATTTGTGTTAGTTCATCATTTTGATAATAATTGAGCCGCTCCACAATTCCGAATCTCGAACGAAGCGGCGAGGTCAAAAGTCCGCTTCTCGTGGTCGCGCCGATCAACGTAAAATGAGGAAGATTAATTCTGACCGATCTCGCATTAGGTCCTTTATCCAGCATGATGTCCAAAAAATAATCTTCCATCGCGGGATAGAGATATTCTTCCACCACGTGAGAGAGTCTGTGAATTTCATCGATAAATAAAACGTCGCCTTTTTCCAAATTGGTGAGAAGGCCGGCCAAATCTCCGGCGCGCTCCAAGACCGGGCCTGAGGTGATTCGAATAGTCGCGCCCATTTCTTTGGCAATTAAATGGGCAATGGTTGTTTTGCCAAGGCCCGGAGGCCCAAAAAGAAGAACGTGATCCAGAGATTCCTTCCGTTTCTTCGCGGCTTCAATATAAACAGCGAGATTCTGTTTGATTTTCTCCTGCCCAACAAATTCCTGAAATTGAACCGGGCGAAGCGATGCCTCAAACTCAAAATCTTCTTCCTTAAGTGCCTGTGAAACTAATCGTTCTTCTTCCATATTACCTCATCGTCATTGCGAGTGAACGAAGTGAGCGAAGCAATCTTAAATAAAGTGTCATCCTGAGGCAAAGCCGAAGAATCTACATGTAGATTCTTCGCTGCGCTCAGAATGACAGTCTTAGATTGCTTTGGCAATGCTTGGAATGCTGCCTCGCAATGACGTCTAAATATTTGATATAACTTTTCACACATACTGAATCTGTTTCAGAGACTCACGGATTAGCAACTCCGCTGTCCATTTGTGAGATGATTTTGATCTCAGTACTTTTTCAATCGCTGATTTCGCGTTCTGTTTCGCATAGCCCAAAGAAACAAGCGCTCTCATAGAATCTTGAAGAAGCGCTTCGTCTTTTGTCGCCGGTTCCATTTTATCATCTTCACTCCGGCCCTCCACAACCACTTTCTCGCGGAGCTCAATAATAATTCTCTCGGCTGTTTTTCTTCCGATCCCGGAAATTGCCGTCAAAGCCGGAACGGTACCGTTGACAATTGCCCGTTTTAATTCACCGATGCCCAAACCGGATAAAACCGTAATGGCCGACTTGGGGCCGATTCCGGAGACGCTGAGCAAAAGTCTAAATAAGGTTCTTTCTTCTTCCGTTCCAAAACCAAACAAAAGTTCGGCATCTTCGCGGACCACATGATGGGTAAGCAGTTTCACTTTTTGACCGGTCTGGGGCAATTTTTGAGAAGTGGAAAGAGGAACCATGAGCTGAAAACCAATTCCGTTGACGTCAATCGTAACAACGGTCGGAAATTTTTCGGCCAAAATGCCGGACAGGTAGTTATACATGAGCGAATTGACTTTTAAGCCGTTCAAATTTATAGCTGTGAAAATGGCAAAGCGCCACAGCCAATGCATCGGATGAATCAGCCGTAAGCGGACCGGTGAATTTTAGAAGTTGTCTGACCATATATTGAATTTGATCTTTGGAGGCGCGGCCGTTGGAACAAATCGATTGCTTAATCCGTGCTGGAGGATATTCAACGACCGGAATCCGGCTTAACGACGCGGCCAGCATGGCAACTGCCCGTGCCTCGCCGACTTTTATTGCGGCCTTAAAATCTTTTTGAAAAAAAACGTTCTCGAGCGCCAAAACTTCTGGTTTCCATTCTTCGAAGACCATCTTAAGTTCCGTATAAATAATTTGGAGGCGTTCGGCAATCGTTTTGCCGCGATGAGCATGTATGCTGCGTGAAAAAAGAACCGCGGGCACTTTTCCGCTAATTTCAATAATCCCTACGCCGGTTTCAATCGTTCCTGGATCTACTCCAGCAATCCGCATATGTTCCTCAATCCCTTCCCCCATAAAGGGGGAAGGAAAATAACTAAACTTCTTTCATGACCTCGTCTGGAATATCGCAATTGGCGTATACGTTCTGTACATCATCATGCTCTTCAAACGCTTCAATCAAAGCCAACACCTGCCTGGCATGGTCTGCATTGACGGGAACTAAATTTTTGGGAATCAATTGAATGTCTGCCGATTCATAAGCGATTTTGGCATCGTCCAAAGCTTTTTTGACGATTTCAAACTCATGCGGATTCGTCAGCACTTCAAATTTATCATCTGCTTTTGACAAATCCTCCGCTCCAGCATTCAAAACGATTTCCATCAGCTGATCTTCCGTGGCTTTGCTTTGATGGACAACGATCAAACCTTTTTTTTCAAACAGCCAACCGACGGAACCAGCACCGGCCATGTGACCCGCTTTTTTGGAAAAAATGTTTCGAATTTCAGAAGCCGTCCGGTTTTTATTATCGGTTAAACATTGAACATAAATGGCAACGCCTTCCGGTCCGTATCCTTCATAGAAGACATCTTCGTAATTAACGCCTTCCAGCGCTCCGGTGCCTTTCTTAACCGCCCGTTCAATATTATCGACCGGCATGTTGGCGCTTTTGGCACTGGAAATTGCGGTGCGAAGTCTGGGATTTGAATTGGGGTCACCGCCGCCCGCTTTCGCAGCCACCGTAATTTCCCGGATCAGCTTGGTGAATGCTTTTCCGCGCTTGGCATCAACCAACGCTTTTTTGTGTTTGATACTGGCCCATTTAGAATGGCCGCTCATCCCACCACCTGTTTTTCCGCCAAAGGCGGAATCGGCCTTTCATCCCACCACCTATTCATGCCCCGTTGGGGCATTGGCCTTTCAGGCCAAGAATAGGTGGTAGGATCAGGCCGATAAACAGGTGGTGGGATCATCCCACGTTGCTGTGTATTCGACCGGATAACGTATCCTTTTAAAAAAAACTCAAGGGCGCGCTTTTTGAATAAAAAATACATTCTTGGATTACGTTTCAACTTGCGCTCTCGCGCCTTGGCCTGTTCTTTAGTTGAAAAAGCCTCGTATGCAATAAATCCCCAAGGACCTTTTGCTTTCGTATGGAAACTTTCCCCATTATTATGTTCATAAATACGATGTTTAAGATCGGTAGTCCAACCTAAATAAAACCTTTTAGTCTTCAAGCTACGAATCAGATAAACGTAAGCTTTGGCATCCGAAACTAAGTACGAATCTTTTTTCATGATAAAACCTTTTTTGCTGAATTAGAATTGATAATCGCTTCCGTAACCAGCAACGCTTCCTTGATGGCCCACACGTCATGCACCCTAAAAATCCGGGCGCCGCGTTCGTAAGCCAGAATACAAGCTGCCGTGGTCCCAAAGAGCCGTTTATCCGGAGCCGATTTCGTAACCGATTGAATAAATGATTTTCGGGAAGGTCCGATCAAAACCGGCCGTCCCAAGCGCCCCAGTTCGGCCAAGCGCTCCAGAATTTCCAAATTTTGTTCCGCGGTTTTCGAAAATCCGATTCCCGGGTCCGTTACAATTTGATCGGGTGAAACGCCGTGAGATTCGGCAAGGGCGATACTTTCTGACAATTCCCGGATCAGATCTTCCATTAAATCTTTGTAATCGGTCAGGAGCTGCATCGTTTCCGGCGTACCGCGTCGGTGCATCAAAACAAGTCCGGCGCCAAATTCACGAACTGCTTCGGCAAGTGCAGGATCATTTCTCAGTCCGCTGACGTCATTAATGATATGAGCGCCTGCTTCAAGCGCGTGTCGGGCAACCTGGGATTTGGTCGTGTCCACTGAAATCGGGGTTTGAAATTTCCCTTTGAGTTTTTCCAAAACCGGAAGTAAACGGTTGAGTTCTTCTTCTTCGGAGACTGGTTTTGCGCCGGGCCGCGTAGACTCAGCCCCAAGATCCAGAATGTCAGCCCCGTCTTGAATGAGCCTGGCCGCCTGCTCAACAGCTTGGTCTGGATTAAAATATTTGCCGCCGTCATAAAAAGAGTCCGGCGTAATATTTAAAATTCCCATGATCAAGGGACGGTCGAAGGTAAGGGTTAGGGTTCTTATTTTCCAAACCATATAAAATGAAGGGTATTACGTTCTACTTATAAATCTAACTTCGGCTGCTTCAGCAGAGCGTCCGGAATAGCGGACGAATCCGCTTTTGGAAGGTGATTCGTAATTCCGACGATCAATTTTACTTCCTCACTGTCTAATACTTCTTTCTCCAAAAGTTTGACGGATAACTTCTTGAGCTTGTCTAAATTATCTCCCAATGTTTTTTTCGCGCGAACATAACATTCATCCACAATTCGGCGGACTTCCTGATCAATCACGACGGCAGTTGTTTCGGAATAATTTTTATCGCGCATTAAATCACGACCCAAAAAGACATCATGGTCTTTACTTCCAAACGTCAAATGACCCAAGCGCTTGCTCATTCCATATTCGCAAACCATCCGGTGAGCGTAGCCGGTGGCCACTTCAAGATCGTTGTGGGCGCCGGTTGTAATTTGGTCGAAAACCAGCTCCTCGGCAACGCGTCCACCAAGCAAAACCGTGATCTTGTCCATAATTTCCTTTTCCCGAACCAGATAGCGGTCTTCCAGCGGAAGGTGAAGCGTATAACCCAGCGCTGAGGGACCACGGGGAATAATCGAAACCTTGTGGAGTTGATCGGTTGCACCCATGACAAGGAGCGTCAAGATCGCGTGACCGGATTCGTGAACGGCCACAATTTCTTTTTCTTCTTTTGAAATAATCCGGGATTTACGTTCGGGACCCGCCATCACACGTTCAATGGAACCTTCAAGTTCCGGTTGGGAAACTTCAGATTTTCCGTACCGTGCTGAAATAAGCGCGGCTTCGTTCACTAAATTGGCCAGGTCGGCTCCCGAAAAACCGGGGGTTTGCCGGGCCAGTTTATTTAAATTTGCGTCTTTGGAAAGTTTAATGGTCCGGGTATGAATTTTTAAAATTTCTTCGCGGCCTTTAATATCCGGCCGGTCCACCACAATCTGACGATCAAAACGTCCGGGACGAAGCAGAGCGGGGTCAAGAACGTCGGGCCGGTTCGTGGCGCCGATTAAAATAACTCCGACTTGAGTATTAAAACCATCCATTTCAACGAGAAGAGCATTGAGGGTTTGTTCGCGTTCATCATGTCCGCCGCCAATTCCGGCAAAACGCTGACGACCCACCGCGTCGATTTCATCGATAAAAATAATGGCTCCGCGTCCGCTCGTTTTGGCGGCACGCTTTCCCTGCTCAAACAAATCACGAACACGGGCAGCGCCGACTCCGACGAACATTTCAACGAAATCCGATCCACTGATGGAATAAAACGGAACGTTCGCTTCACCGGCAACGGCTTTGGCCAAAAGTGTTTTTCCGGTTCCCGGAGGCCCAAGCAGAAGAACGCCTTTCGGAATTTTTCCGCCAAGGCGCGTAAATTTGCTCGGGTCTTTTAAAAATTCGATGATTTCCTGAAGCTCTTCTTTGGCCTCGTCCACTCCGGCCACGTCTTTAAAGGTAATTTGTTCTTTATCGGACAAACGCGCGCGGGATTTTCCAAAGGAGAAAATTTTTCCGCCGCCCTGCTGAACGCCCCGGTAAACAAAAAACCAAAAAAATCCGATTAAAAGCAGAACGGGAAGAACCGAGTAAATCAGATTGCGCCAAAATACCCGAGGCGGATTGACATTAAAATTTTGAACATTTCGTCTCAAAAGCGGAATCAGTTCCGGATCGTTGTCCGGAGTGTTCACCTGAAAATAGGTTCCGTCCTTAAATTTTCCGCGAACCATACTCTCCACCAGCTCGGCCGACTCAATTTCTCCGCTGGCCGAATTTTTCGTCAGCATCTCATAAAAGGCGCTGTAGGAAAGCTGCTTCATTTCCATCTTGGGAAGAACAAAAATTTGAAGCAGTACAAAGAAAATTAAGGGAATAACCAGAAATGCGATCAGTCTCCGGCGCTCAGAATCCGGACCTTTTTGAGAAGGCTTGGAGCGTTTCGGAAGAGGCGGACGAGGACCTTGAGAACCCTCTTTATAATTGAAGTTGGCTTTCTTTGGTTTTGGATCTTCCATAAGTTTGTAATTTTAACAGTAAAGACAGAGGTGGGCAAGCAATTTGTAACCGTTTGTAACAATTAGGCTTAACTCTTAAAACCTAACTCTGATTTCCGGATTTTAAAGAGAGACGGACAAATTGTTTGGTTTCGGGCGTAACCTTAAATCGGTCGCTCATCGCCACTCCCGCCACCCAGACAATCTGACGATCTGAGAAAATAATCGGTAAATAATCTCTTTTTTCAACGGGAATCCGTTTATTAATCAGTAGGCCTTTTAATTTTACCGTTTTTTGCTGTCCCAACGGTTGAATCCGGTCCCCCGCTTTTCGATTTTGGATGATCAATGGAAATTGAAGAAGGTCTCGATCCAAAATTTCGAAACTGGGATCTTTTTTTTTAAAATTGTAGGGGCGTGATTTATCACGCCCTTCGAATGGCACCCCTACGTCAGCGGACGGCAATGACATTTCATCACAAGACAGCGTAACGTCCAGTTCGGGGCTGTAAATCGATTGTCCCAATTTCAGCGAATAAAAAAACGAAACCGGGGTTTGCTTTGCAGGCTTGATCTTCAAACGATCGGGTAAAACGGCCGCGATTAATCCTTTTGGAAATTGAAAATTAAAACGCGGTTTGGTGATCAAGAGTCCCAGAAATTGATTCCAATGATCAAAATCGAGTTCCGCATTTGAGGCCTTTGCCTCAAATACTGCACTGCGCACTTTTCGCGGAGAACTTGAAGTTCTTCGCGAAAGTGCTTGGGAAGATTTGGGAATCTTCTCCGAGACCGCATTTCCCAATTTTTGAAGCGCGGTGGAAATCAAACGGTATTGAATGGACGGCTTCAATTGAAGAAAAGGTTTTTTCGGAAATGAAATTTGCTTATTTCCCTCTTCGGCGGCAAGCTTCCGGTAAAAAGTTTCCGCGGTTTCGGCGAGAAAACTTAAATCCACATCCAGCACATGAGGCAGCCGCGCCAATGCTTTCTTCACTTGAGGATTAAACGCCTTTTCCATAAACGGAATCAGTTTCAGGCGAATTTTGTTACGAACGAAGTGAAGCGACCGGTTACTTTTATCTTCGCGAAATTTAATATGGTTTTCTTTTGCAAAGGCTCGGATCTCCAGCCTTGAAACTTCAATGAGTGGACGAATTAAATAAGCGCCGCTCAGTTTTCGCTTGGGGCGAATGGCCTGAAGGCCCTGAAGTCCCGTTCCGTTCATAATTCGCATCAGCACCGTTTCGGCCTGGTCATCCAACGTGTGAGCCAATGCCAGTTTTTGAGCTTCTTTTGTTTTCACCATCCGTTCAAAAAATTTATACCGCACCGTACGCGCTGCTTCTTCAAGAGACATTTTCTGCTCACGCGCCACTTCTTTAACCGGAACTTTGGTCGTGAAAAAAGGAATTTTATTTTTCTGGGCTAGGGCGCGGACAAACGCTTCATCTTGGTCCGACGCTTTTCCTCTCAATTGATGATTAATGTGAAGAATGGCCAGCTTAAGCTTCCATGAAGGCGCTAAATCCAGGAGTAAATGAAGAAGTACTGTGGAATCGCAGCCGCCTGAGACGGCTACAAAAAGCGTTTCGTCTTTTTCAATCATCCGAAATTTTTGGATGGTTTTCAGAAATGAATCTTTAATCATAGCGTTAGAAATAAGTGGCAGCGCTGATTCTCATCAAAAACTTCTAAACCCGTATGGGAAATCAGTGCTGTCATTGTCTTCAATTAGAAAATATATATGAGGACAGTGGCGGCACCAATCAAGAAATCAAATGCGACTGGTGCTGTCATGATTACCGATAAAATTTTATAGGAAAATCATGGCGGCGAGTGGAATCGAACCACTGACCCAGGGCTTATGAGTCCCTTGCTCTACCAACTGAGCTACGCCGCCGAGCGAGGATTAAAAATTTTAGCTGATTCAGCAGTATTTGTCATCCCCGAATGTTGTTCAACGAAACAGTTCGGGAAAAACCGCTTTAATTGTCTCAAAAACCACTCGGTGACCGTTTTCATTAAAATGAATATCTTGTTTAAAGAAAAGCGGGACCCGGTTTGCGGCCTCTTGAAAGGCGGGAACCAAATCCAGAAAATCGATGGCGTGTTCTCTGGCCCAGGTTTTGACCGTATCTGAAAATTCTGGTCCCAAGCCGCGTTCCTCCGGATGCGTAATCTGATATTTAGAAGGAACCGCCGTCAGAATCAATTTCGCGTTTGACTGCTTCATCTCACTCGCCAAAGCCAGTAACATTTTTTCTGTGAGGGGTTCCACCTGCGGCGATTCCTCCAAATACCCGCCGATCTCACTTTGGATTTGCATTGATCTAGGCTGAAGGAACCACTGAACCTTTAATTGGGTTTTTCTGAAGAAACGAACAAGATAAGATTTTCTTAAAAGACGCTGCCACCCATCGTTGCCGGGCCCGGGAACCGCGACAATTTCATCATTTAATAAAACGGCCTTGGACCGGTATTCTTCGTCATCACGGATATCATTGCTAAATAAGAGAAGAAAAACATGGGTGGGTTTGAAGTGCTGGACGGCCGTTTTCCACTGAAGCAAATATAAAACCGGACTGTAACTGGAAACGCCGTAGTTCTTAATTTCGCAAACGCCGCCAGAAAATTGTTCCACCAACCCCGCGAAACTTTTTGAATAAGCCACTTGAGCGGCTTCCGCAAACGAGTCACCCATGACAGCAACCCTGTACTTGAAAGGATCTGAACTTCTTTCTGAAGGGTTCGGATTGGAAATCAAACCTTCGAAATCATACCGAACGTAGTGTCCGCCGTATTCTTCACTGGGCGTATGCACAAGGAAGGTATAGTTTGAAGGATGCCTGTGATGCAAAACGGGATCCGATTCAAAGGGACCATTGCCATAACCAATCTGCCAGATTCTGAGCGCTCCTTCGGCAAAAAAAATCGAAAGAACAATTCCGATCAACACAGCTGAAAAGTGGAAAAGGAAACGCTTCATAAATAATTTATATATCCCTCACCCTAGCCCTCTCCCAAAAAGGGAGAGGGGAGCTTGTGTATCCTGAATCCAATGTTTACGCTGGTTCAAGTTTTTCCTTCTCCCTCTGGGAGAAGGTTGGGATGAGGGTGCATCATTAATCTTTCGCGCCGTGGGCAACGCGCCAGCGGTTGTGCATCCAAAGCCAATGCGAAGGTTGTGTTCTGATTTCTTCTTCTACCCGGTTGACAAAATTCTGAGTGTTCACCGCGATATCTTTTCTAAAATCACCCGTTTTTTGAATCACAAGAGGGCCTTCGATCTTCATTTCATACCGGAGATCTTTGGTTGGGTACAGGAAACTGAAAAATACAGGCGTTCCCAATCTGAGTGCAGCAATAATCGGAAGACTGGTCGTTAACGCCGGCCGCCCAAAAAAATGGGTTTCAATGCTTCCTTCGCTGACCCGTTGATCAATTAAGATACAAACAACGGCATTTTCTTTTTTGAGCCGGTCGAAGGTTTCCTGAACACCGCCTGACTTATCAATCGTCTGCAAACTTTGTCCGGCCCGGAGTTTCACCGCGTGCTGATAAAGATGCGAATTTTTAAGCGGCCGGGCCACCGCATAAACTCGAGAGCCAAACGATTTGATTAAGCCGCCCATAATCAACGCCATAACTTCCTGATTGGCGCTGTGGGCTATCAAAACAATAGCGCCTTTTTTCTTTTTCAGTTCACTCTGAATTTTTTCTCCTCCGGGGACTGCTTCGATTAAATATCGTTTCGGATGTTGAATCATTTGAGGCAGCGTGAGCCACTCGATCCCAAATTCAGCCAGATAAATGAAAGACCCTTTTGCAATCACCGCGATTTCTTTCTCACTTTTTTCCGGAAACGCGCATTTCAGATTTTGAATGGCCCTTTGCCGTGAACGCTTGAAGGCAAAAAATAATAATCGTCCAACCGGCTGCGCTAGGTTCAAAGACCAGGAAAAAGGAAGTAAGGAAATAAGGCGGGAAACAATTCTCGTCAACCCATACTGAATAAGAAAGATGAAATTTTTCAAGGTGGGAAATGGACGCGATTGTTTCGAGGCGGGGCTAAGACCATAACCCTTTTTTATTTTTCTTCGCTTCGGCGAGCAATCTTTCAAACAAACTTTGATAACTTGGATCCAATGAGGATCGGTCTAATTCGGCGAGACCCAATGTTAATAAATAAGCATTTAAGAAAATGTGGTAACGGCCGTCCGGTTCTTGCGTAATCACTTGGCCGTCGACTACCATTCCGGGGTCCAGTTTGGAAACAGGCATGTGAACATAAGCCAGCAGATTGCCCTGTTTATCGAATGCTTGCGTCGTGGTTTCAAGGAACATCTCATGATGGTTTCCCTGAACCAAACGCTGTGAGATTTGCTCCGCTTCGGCGGCTAAATTTCGGAACGCCCAAATTTCTTTTTTAAAACGCCGCGCCTCTTGAGGAAGTTTCGGGGTATCATGAAGTTCGGGCGCGTTAACGCCCGCCAGTTTTAATTTTTGGCCGTTCGAAAGCCGGAACGTGTCTCCGTCCATCACCTGCTTAATGGAGACGGGCTCTGTTTCCGGGATTTGGGCGTGCGCGAGGCCCGTTAAAAGCAAGGAAAATAATGTGAAGCTAATGATTTTCTTCATAATAATTTTGTTTTGTTTCCTTCCCCCCTTGTGGGGGAAGGTGAGGATGGGGGGATAAAATATTATTTTCACCCCCACCTTTCCGCCAAACTTCGTAGCGGATCCGCTGCGTATTCTGGCGGATATCCTCCCCCATTAAGGGGGAGGAAGAAATGACAGAAGTTGTCACTCATAAATCGAGTTTATTATAGTACCGCGCGGAGAAAAAAACTAGAGACAGTATAATCAGGAGATTTAGGTTACTTTGCGGAAGTGGTACCTTTACAAATATTCACATTTTACAAATAAAAAAGCGGATCTGGAAACCTGCCCTTCAAAAAACCGGTACTGTACTACGATTTCCGGCTGTGCCGAGTTCAAGGTAACGTGGCACTTTTAGAAATGTTCCGATTTTTTTGAGACCGAAATCAGATTCAGTTACGTTTTTAAGAATACGTAGGGGGCGGGTCTTGTACCCGCCCTTTTGAGAAAGGGGCGCCCCCTACGGGATTCCATTCCACAATTTCATTTTCTTTGAACGGAAAATTTTCTGACGCGCTCAAGCGCTTTCGCTTCGTAGCGAAAGCACCGTCCGTCAAGATTTTGAGATCTTGTACGGACAGGTAATGACTGAATCCCAAATCAATGACGGGCTTGCCCTGCCAAGGGCCGAGTTTCGCCAACACGATTTTATAAGCATGAAGATCCCCCCTTTTTGCTTCAAGAGGTGCGGAGGCAGGGAAGTCATTTAATGTAATTTATTTCGCGGTGCGCAATTTTCTGATTTCACGCCGAAGTGTATTACGGTCCCAATTTTTTTGAGAAGCCTCGCGAGCTAATTCTTCTCTTTTCTTAGGATCATTGATGCTCAGCAACGCCTGGTAATGGCTCCAGCGTCAATTTTTTCGGTGCTGCCATTTTTTTTGAAGACTTAAGCAAATGAATCAACTAAAATCAGACTCGTGCTCAAACAGAATATCTCTAGCTCGAAGTTAACCCGATATTTCCTGCTTTTTATTTTCTTCAGTTTATACGGCCTTCCTTCTGTTTTCTCCCAAGATCCCTCTGATCCAAATCAATCTTCTGTTGCGACAATGGAGAAAAAAGCCCGTCGGTTAGCGGAGGAGAAACTTCTAGAGGGAGAGAAGAAACCGGACGTTCAGGCCCAACGAGAAGAAGCTCTACCTCGAAAAGATCGGGGCCAGACTTTTTTGGTTCGCGAAATCCGGCTCAAAAGCAAGGGCGTAGAACCCGAAGGCGAGAAAATTCTGGGAGATCTTAAACGAGATCTGGAACCTTTGGTGAAAGAGTGCGAAGGGCGGGAACTTGCTTTGGAAGATCTGCGTCAGTTGGGCCGAAAGATTGAAGAGGCTTACCGCAAGCGCGGCTATTTTGCGTACAGCTACATTCCTCCGCAACCGATTGAGAATGGAGAAGTGACCCTTGAAATTCTTCTGTCGCGGATGGGCGATTTGCAGATTCAAGGCACCAAGTATTTCCGTGCCTCCAAAACGAAATCCTATTGGAACATCCCAAAAGGAAAAATCTTAAACTACGGCCAAATACGCAAAAGCACGCTCGAATCCAATCAGAATCCGGACCGGACCGTACGGCCGAACTTAAAAGCCGGAACTGAACCGGGAACAACGGATATTTATCTTCGTTCGGAAGAACATTTTCCTGTTCACGGCGGATTTTCCTTTGACAATCAGGGGGTGGATTTAACCGGGAAGAAAAATTTCGGATTTACACTCAGGGATAATAATCTCCTGAGTTTGGATGACATCTTCCTGATCGGAACTCTCTTCGGCAGGGATTTTGGACTTCTTTATCTTCACCATCTAATTCCAATTACTACGTTCGGCACGCAGTTCATTTGGGGCTTGAGTCACACAGAAGCCCGTCTTGAAGCGTATAAAAGTACTCGTCTTAATTCCATTTCTCAAATCTACAATCTGCTGCTCCGCCAAAGATTGTTTGCAACGGACCGCTTTCGGGCGCATGCCCAACTTGGATTTGACATCAAGGAAAAACGAACTCGAAACAAAGGGGTCGTCATTGCCTGGGACCGGCTGCGCGTTTTGAAACCAGGACTAACCGTCAGCGCCAAAGATAAAACAGGCGTTTCAACCTTGAATCAGGATTTCTCCGTTGGTTTTTCACCCCACGGTGACGGGTTCGCTTTGACGACACGGCAGGCCGAGAGCCATTTTTTGAAATATGAGGTTTCCCTTCACCGGCGGCAAACCCTCCCCTTTGGGACGTATTCGCTTCTCAATCTTAAAGGCCAGCTGTCACTCGATCGATTACCTCCGCAAGAGCAACTTTTCTTGGGCGGAGCACATTCCGTCCGGGGTTATCCCGAAAGTGATTACGGGGCTGATCAAGGGATGGTCGTGAACATAGAACATTATCTTCCGCTTTATTTTATTCCCCCGGATTGGCATCTGTTTATGGACAAAACGCCGCTTCGGAAACAAGTGGAGTGGATTACCTTTTTGGATCAGGGCGCTGGCATTATTCGCCGCGCTCAAAGTACCGAGGAAGAGCGTCGATATTTAATGGGAGTAGGCGGCGGTCTTCAGGTTCAATTCCGTGACAATATTTCAGCGCGCCTTGAATGGGGGATTCCGGTGGGTAATAGCCCATTAAGTGATTCGGGAAAATATCAATTTCACTTTAGTCTACGTGTGGATGTCTAAATGACTCGTGGACGTGACAATCTGAAACAAAGTGTCATCCTGAGGCCTTCGTCTGTCATTCTGAGCGAAGCGAAGAATCTCAGACTCAGGGTAGACTCCGCGAAGAATCTCGACCGGGATCCTTCGGCTTCGCCTCAGGATGACACGCGCCGAAGAGCTCAGAATGACACGAGGATTATCTTCCTCCTTTTAAGCTTTTTCCTTCTCCCGCTTCCTTCCGCTTATTCCCTGCCCGTGGGTGAAAAAATTGTTGAAGGCAAAGCGAACTTTGAGCGCTCAGGCACCACATTAAATGTCACGGCCTCGGATCGTTCGATTGTGGAATGGCAGTCCTTTGATATTGGAATTAATGAAGGAGTGAATTTCGTACTTCCCAGTTCAGAAGCTTTTTCATTAAGCCGGATTGGTGAAAGTGGAATGAGTCAAATTGCGGGGCAGCTTACGGTGAACGGCAATTTGATTTTGGTTAATCCCAACGGCTTTCACTTTGCACCCACGGCTGAAGTAAATGCCGGAGGACTTATTGTTTCAGCTCACGACATTACAAACAGTGATTTTCTTTCAGGCGAGTACCGCTTTGCCGCACTTGAAAACAAAAGCTCCTCTTCTAGAGCTCTCATTTTAAATGAGGGACTCATTCAAACCGAGAAGATGGCTGTCTTAATTGGAGATGCCATTCGGAATCAAGGTGTGATTGAAGCGCCGCTCGGCACAATCGCTTTAGCCGCAGGAGAAGCGGTGACGGTGGGAATTTCACAAGATGGGCTCGTCTCTGTCATCTTGGATGAGAAAACGGCCAAAACCGTGGTGGACAAAAGTGGCAACCCGGTCACGGATCAAATTAAGAATACGGGCAAATTGAATGCAGAGCATATTTTACTGACGGCAGAATCAATGGGAGAAGTTTTTCGGAATGCAATTAATGTTGAGGGTATGATTGAAGCAGACACGGTGAAAATCGGTCAAGACAGCCGCATTGAGATTACGACAAGCGGGGACATTGAGCTTGGGAGAACAGAATTTAGGGGCAACACAATCATTGAAGCAGGCCGGGATATAAAGGTCAGGGGCAATATCAAAATTGATTCCGGCCTCTTAAATCTTCAGGCGGATTCCAATCAAGACGGACTTGGTGAAAGCCGGATTGCCATTGGAATCAATCTGATCGAGACTCAGACAGGCGGCATACAAGTCTTGGGGCCATTTGAAATGTATGTAGAGCCAATTGTATTTGGACTTTCAGCGACAGCGCGTGAAATCCCAAGTCTGCGCACGGCGAGCTCTGCAATCTTTGAGGTAAGACCCGGAAGTTTTGCGGCGGTTTCTTTAGGACACAACCTCTTCACCCAAGATGAGTCCGGCAGCTTCGTTCCCATCGAGCCATTTGGAAGAGTTGAAGGAGAGTCCTTTTCATTTAACCGCTTAGCCGAAGGTGCACAGATTGAGTTTGATTTGAACGAGCCGAGTTACACAGTAATGAAAGGAGATTACCAGTTTACGGTTTCATTCAACACCGCCGGGCTCGGAATCATTGAAGACAGCAATACCGTGGCCTACCGGCTCAACGAGCGAACATTACTCAGGTGGCATGTTGTAGAGGGTCAAGTGGTAAAACACATTTGGGTGGAGGAAGCCGGAGCTCTTCCGGATTTATCGTTTCAAGTTGCATCTGACAATTTAATTCAAGAGCTTGTGGACAACGTACTATTTCTGAAAGATGTATCCGGAAATAATATTTACGTTACGACTGCCCCCTTTCTCACTGATGCAATACTGAATCATCTTCCCCGAGAAGTAACCTTAATCAAAGAAGGTAATGATTACCATTATCAATATTCCTTAGAAGGTCTCCCTTACCCGTACATCCTGGACCCTTCCTTGGGGCCGAATAACCCGAGTGCGGGGGCCGTCAATTCGAGTATAGGTCAATCGACATGGGCAGGCACTTCCAACATATTCTCAAGTGATGATTCTCGTGCAATCGTCACCCTTTTGTGTTGCGGTCAAACAACCAGCAATTATCTAGTTGGAACGAACTTCGGTTTTTCCATTGCCTCAGATTCAACCATTGATGGGATGGTAGTCGAGTGGGAAAAATTAAGAGGTGCCGCCGGTCAAACGGACCTTGCGGTGCGGATTGTGAAAGGCGGCTCGATTGGGACGACCGATAAATCTTCAGCGGATGCTTGGCCCGCTTCTGATGCTTATTCTTCCTACGGAGGTACCTCAGATCTTTGGGGCCTAAGCTGGAGCCCCTCAGATATCAATGCCTCCGATTTTGGAGCTGCAATCGCTGTGACACAAGGCGGCGGTGCTAGCCCGGCTGTGGATCACGTCCGGATTACGATTTATTTTACGTCCTTCGTCACTCCGCCTAAAGATCCGGACCCTTGTACGAGTCCCGGCTGTTCTCCGGAGCCCCCTTCCGAAGATCCATCAGATAAAGAAAATCTAAGTCTCACCGATCCGAATATCCTAATCGGAGAAAAACAGGACGAATGCGATCCCACTTTGTGGGCCGCTTTTGATTCACCGGGTGCAGACAAATGCCGGCAGAAAATGAGAAGTCAGGTCACGGTGTATGAAGGATCGGTTTATGTGCAGTGCAATCAATCCCAAGGCGCCAAAACAGACTGCGGCATTGTGAGTGAAGGCTCAACGCTCAGCAATGTCGGTTTCAATCAAAAAGAAGCCAAGCAGCCCAAACAGCTCAACTGGCTTGACCGTCTCCGCGGTTCTCGTACAGCCAATCGCATGAGGAAGAAATAGTTCACGGTACCATTTTCCCGTGATCTCCTCCCCCATCCGCCACAAAACGCGGCGAGATTCGTCCACAAAGCGTTTTGGGACGGATTGCGCCAACGCTTTGTGGCGAACAAGGGGGGAAGGAATCTATCTGAGAAAGAAAGATTAACTGTTAATCCTTGGAAGGTTTGCCCTCTCGAATCTTTTGTGGCATCTTTTCTGTAAGAGCCCGAATAAGGGTTTGCTTAACATGAGGAGATCAAATGAAGAGATTTGCTATTGGAGTGTTAATTCTAGCTTTCTTTTTAGACAGTCGCGGCGTTTATGCCCAAGAAGTGCGAACGGCAATCATTTCCGATCTGCGTGGCGCTGTTGAAGTCAAAATGCATGGCGAAGACTGGAAACCTGCGGAAGAAGGCATGGTGTTGCATGAGAAAGACGAAATTCGTACCTTGCAGGATGGATTTTCCAAACTTCTGCTTGATGAGGAAGCTGGTACCGGAAAATTGGAATTAAAGGAAAATAGTCTGCTCAGATTGAACACCATGCAAATCGACGCTGCCGGTGAAAAAACCACTTACTTAGATCTTGCCTTAGGCAAGGTTTTGGTTCATGCAGAGAAACTAAATGCCGATTCTAAATTTGAGGTGAGAACTCCCACCACAACAACCGGTGTGCGCGGCACCGTTTTCGAAGTCGAAGTCGAGAAAAGTGAATAATCCTCAAACAAAATAAATTCTACCGAAAGGGAATTCGTTAATGAAAAACAAAATGACGACACAACTTGCAGAAATCGTTTTAATCGCATCCATCATTCAGATTTCTTGGGGAGGCGCGGTGTTAGCAGCAGATACAGCACCACCTAGTACGCCACCCGCCACAAGCACACCAACCCCGGCAGTACCTGTTTCAGCTACACCGACGCCCGCTGCTTCCAGTACGAGTGCTTTAACTTCCCCTGCGCCTGTTGCAGGAATGCCAATTTCTTCACCGGGTCCGTTACCTGCGTTAACGCCGGCAACAACACCCGCTGCATCGACTACGCCAAAAACGGAAGTAGTAAAGTTGGACGGCGTACCAATTACAATCGTAGGTGAGTCGATACCACCAGAAGAACCAAAAAAGATAATTGTGGACGGAAGGCCTGTAGATCCAATGAACCCTCTTGATCCTGCAGAAGAAATACTTGTCCCAAAGCACAAATACGGACCTGATGGAAAACTTACCTCAATTGAATACTACAACTATGAGGGTGAGTTAACAGGAGTCATCGAATATTTGCCTGATGGTACAAAACGTTACTTAATTAATATTGATGGCAAACTCATACCAGTCATTCCCGACAACCGGCCACAACCACCGCCACCGACACCAGAAGAACCAAAACCGCTTATTACTTAGTTTTGACTACAGCTGGAATTAATAATCCACTCGGTGGGCTAATTTCTTCGCCAATAATTCATTATTCAAATACAGCAAATCTTCAGATTGACTTAGAACCGCGGTTCCTTTTTCCCACGCCTTCAAAAAAACTTTGCCCGGAATGAAAACATCAGCCAGGTAGCGGACCCATTTGTCACTGCGGGTGCTTGTGAGAAAAATAAAAGGGGCGGCTTTTAAAAGTGAAACGACGAAGTCTTTCGCTTTACGGCCGCGCACAGTGTCAATTTCAGGTGTGTCCAAGGCACGCAGACGAAGGTATTGACGTGTAACGTTGGTAAAACCCAGATCAATTTCTACCAGCAACGTGTCACCGTCCACCACGCGCTCCACCAAAGCTTTGTACGTAAAGAGATCCGCGGCTGTGGCATTGGGTATTTTCTGTAGGGGCGGGGTTTCCCCGCCCGGGCGCGGAGACCGCGCCCCTACATTCCATTTCACAATATCTCCTTCTTTGAAACGAAATTTTCTCTCCGTCCGGTAGACGCGAAAGCCCTGGTCGATTTGAAGTTCCCCGCTTGCAGCTGAACGCACGAGCCGGTAGGTGTAAAGCGTGCCGAGTTTGGGCCGGGCAATGAGCGAGTAATCCGGGGCTTGGCCTTTGGATTTGGCTTTTCCATTTTCGGAATCGGGATCAGGTCTGAGTTCTTCTTTGATTTTGGTCCGGAGTCGTTCCTCGGTCCACTTTCCTTCAACCGCTCGCGTGACAAATTCCTGCCGAAGTGAAGCATCCGGAATTGTGGCCAATGTCCGTAAAACCCTCCAGGACAATTCCGCACCGCGGTGCGGAATCTTCGGAAAGCTGCGGTAAACTTGCAGCACCTGATGCAGTGTCCGTTCGCTTACTTCCACGCGCTTCGCAAGTTTCGAGACCACTTGTTTTCCGTAATCCGCGCGGTCTTGGTGAGACAGAAGGTGTTCGTGAATATATTTGCCCGTTTGCAAATAAGTACGGATCATTTCTTCTTTAACGCGCTTGCGGCCGAGGAGAAATGTCTCTTTGACTTTGCGGACCAGGGTTTCAAAGGAAGCCAGACTCGACCTTTGAAGCACTCGCTTGTGCGGCATGGGAACCGTCCTGTTCTAGGTTAAAGTGGACCTGGGGGATTATAAATCAGAACAGCTCATCAGACAAAAAATTTGGCAGCGGCACTTGCGCTGATGCCGGCGCTACTGCGCCAACACTAATCGTGGCAACTTTGACACATTTTCGGAGAAGAACGTCCTGTTCTTCCCAAAAAGTGCTCGCGCATGAAGCGCGCAGCGCGTTGTCTACGATTATGTGCGCAAGTACCCCGCAGGCGGGTTTTGGAAAACCCGTCCAGCAGAGGCCGGATTCGAACAATACTGGAAGCTGGACACTCTCGAGTTTGAAACTGTCGAATTGGGGAATAATTCTAACTCCTAAGATCACTTCACAACTGTGGAAGTTGGGCTAAGACTTGTCTCGGGTTTTTTCCCGTAACGGTGCGAGACCGAATGGGATTCTTTCCCGCAATAAAGAAAACTGATGTCAATCATAGGATCTCCAAGCGGTCTCAGGCAAAGGCACCGGATGCAAGAATTTGCTTCAGTTCGAGAGGCCGGCGTCTTGTCAAATTCATCCACTCGCCATATGATTTTTTAAACTGTTCATGGGCTTCACACATCTTTTTCAAAGCTGCTTCCCTCATCCCTTTTGAATGGAGAATCACCTGATCCCGAAGAATTCTCTGGCACTCTAAGGAAGCGCCTTCCCAATGGTGGAGTCCGTCTTTGAGTTTTTCATACCGCGATTTGAATATCTCAAGGGCCCTCACGAGACAGGAAGGATCCAAGACCTTTTTTAAAGACAACTGGGTTCTTTGATGTTCGGCCGCGAGCCTGGCCTCGAGGATCCGGTAATCTGATATCCTTCTAAGATCCCGCGTCAGGCGCAAACGTTCCATGAAGGCAATCGCCCATTTGGTTGGATCCCACTGATACCAGCGCACACCGTTTCGATAATCACTTGGGAACCGGTGATGAAAATTGTGGTATCCCTCACCGTTGGTGATGAGAGCAACCAGCCAGTGGTCTCGTGCCGTGGCATGAATATCGTAGGTGGCTTTTCCGAACATGTGACAGACCGAGTTGATCGCCCAAGTGGCGTGGTAGACTACGGTCAGCCTCAGGCACACACTGAAAAGAAATGCGCCCAGAAGATGACCGCTTAAAAAACCAATAACAAGCGGCGTCAGAATTCCGCTCAAGACAGCCCAAAGGCAATACTGCTTGTGTTGATGCAGAATGAGACGGCTTTTTTGGAGATCTTTCGCATTGGAAAGGTCCAATGGATGCTCCCAAAAAAGGAGCCAACCCATATGGGCATAGAAAAATCCCCTCTTGATGTTGTAGGGATCGCGCTTAGTATCCACGTAGCGGTGATGATCTCGGTGCCGGGAGGACCAATCAAGCGCCGACATTTCAAAGGCCGCGGCGCCGAAGAAAAGAAAAAGGAATTGAACCACCGGATGAGCCCGATAAGTCACATGGGAAAAGAGGCGGTGATAGCCTGCCGTGATACTCATCGCCGTGGCGGCGACATAAAAAACAAAAAGCAAAACTTCGGGTAAAGATATCCCGAAGCGGGAAACATAAAAGGGACAGCCGGCCAGTGCAAAAATGCTTGTGATGCTGAAGAAAAGGATATTCAACCAAATGATTTTCCTGATTGGACCTACCCGAGATTCCATAGACACCTCGCTCCTTTTTTAATCAAAAGTTTCACTCGGCGGATTCGTGATCTTTTTTCTCATTCGGGTTAGGCAACTTTTGTTAAGCCTAATTTCATTTGCAAACGCGGGCGCGTGAACTCACAAAAGCGGAGTTTTCCGATTTTTTTCCTCATCTGACTCAAGGACGTACATTTCAAGGTGTCGAGGACCTTATTTTTTGCCCTCGACCAGACGACATGCAAAGGACAAGCATTCGCCGAAGAACACTCGTCAAGCCCCATTGCGCATTGATTCACAAAGGACGACACATCATCGATCACTTCAATGATTTCAAATAAGGAAATGGTCTCGGGCGGCCTTTTAAAAGCAAACCCTCCCGTTGGACCACGCTGAGATTCTAAGATTCCGCTTCGGACAAGGGATTGAAAGATCTTGGCAATGTAAGGGGCAGGGACACCCGTTTTCTGGCTCACCTCTGGAATCATCGTAAGCATCCCACTCTCTTTCGAAGAGAGATAAGAAAGCGCCCGAAGAGCGTATTCGCAGGTTTTGGAATAAATCATAAAGTTGATGCTCGCGATCCAGCGCCCCTCACCGATCGAAGATGCGCATCCTGCGCTTTCTGCGACACAGTCTCGGGTTTTGGGCCAATGTTAAGCGGCATATTGCCAAGCCCGACCGTGCGCCTGATCTTATTAATGATACGGGTCATCGGCCTCATCGTTTTCATCTT
>Ga0209515_10000278_pt1 | contig 98017 bp, 75 predicted proteins | sample Subgroupgradi54m_FD_187454 | JGI IMG/M metagenome (GOLD analysis project Ga0209515, IMG submission 187454) | Subsurface groundwater microbial communities from S. Glens Falls, New York, USA - GMW60B uncontaminated upgradient, 5.4 m (SPAdes)... ... | reverse complement strand
TCGAAGCCGGGGGCACAAGCCAGACAGTCGGCCTGAATCAAGACCAAGACACTTCCTCCGGCAGCGGTTCCACCGCAGGCAATGCCGGCAACTTCCCGTCAGGTTCAAATCCCGAAACAACGGTAACGACGAGCGGGGAGATTTCTGCGGCCGGCGGGTCTCCAGCGGGCCAAAACAGCGCGGCGAGTGCCGCAGTGCAAGGGGAGAGTGCTGTTGCGGGCTCTCCGGCCAAGGCTGCTTCCAACTCGTCCGCTACTCAGAAGCGCCAGATTTCGAGAAGAGCCAGATCGACCCGGCAGGTGTCACAAAATCCCGATGAACCATTTACAGGAGCAGAACAGGAATCCTATGAAGATTAAACGCTCAGTTTTTTTATTATTTCTCGCACTAGGATTCCTCGCGGGCGGTCTGTCCGGCTTTACGGCGGAGCTCAGCGACCGCGCCGCGGAGATCTCCCGCACCGAGCAGCGCTCGGATCTGACCCGCCCAACGGTCAAAGGTCAAAAACGACTCTCAAAGCAGCTCGACGAGAAACGTAAGCCCAAGACGTTTCTCGAGAAGCTGAGCTTCAATTATTCCGCGCTCCAGGGCTATGACCGCAACGCCCGCCACAATTCGCAGCATAAAGGCAGCTGGTTCACCGACCAGGAATTCACGGCGGGCTTCACCGACCGCCCCACGGATAACTTCATCTACCACGTCGATTATAAAATGGAGTACGACTTTTATTACGAATTCAACTACCGGACCTCGTTCGCCAATGCCGTCAATGTGCGCACGGCCTATAAGATGAACGAATCCTTATTTCTAGAGACCGATTACGATCTCGATATCTTCCGCCGCCCGGACTTCGCCGAAGGCGACTATAACGGTCATCAGGTCAAGATCGGTCTCAAGCACTATCTGATCGCCCGCAAGCTTTACCACAAACTCTTCTACCAGTTCGGCGTGAAGGACTATCCCAAATTCAAAGCCCGCGACTCCTCTGAAAACGAAACCGCTTCCGACAGGGAGGACCTCACCAACCGTTTCGGCTACGAGATCGGTCATTACCCCGCGAAGAACATCCTACTCAGGCTCCGCGGCCAGATCGGCCGCAACGACTCCAATGACCAGCTACGGGATTTTTACGACTACGACTTTTATCAGCTGACGCCCACCGTCAGCTGGCGCATCAACAAAAAAGCCCACTGGACGGGTGGGTTCCAATACCAGCGTAACGAGTATGACCAACGCGACTTCAGCGGCTCCGCCAACCGTGAGAACGTCTACAACATCTTCGGCAATTTCCAGTACGCTCTGACCAAATCCGTCGAGTGGATCTTCTACGCCTCCTATGTCAAATACGACGGCGACGTCCCCCAGCTCAACTTCCAGGACTCTATCCTAGCTACGGGACTGCAGATCAATTTCTAGGGCGCCGCGCAAGCCTCTCCTTAAGTTACTATTGTTAATTTATATGTCTTTTGTATTGCAAATATAAATTTAGGTGAATGTAACAAAAAATTTAGCAAATCTTGTTCAAGTTTATAAAAAAAGAGCACCTATTCAGACGCCTGCCATATCATGCTTTGATACTATTAATACAACCTCCTCGAGGTGACGATGAATTGTCCAATTAGAGACTTGACCCTAGATTCTCCTGCCACCGCCTGACAGATGTCGGCTAGAGCAGTGTGATATTAATCTTTCAACAGAAAATCCACTAGTTCCTGTTGGATGGTGGAGAAGACCTTTCCTTTTCGGTAGAGGATCCCGCGGCTGGTCTTCCCAAATAGGTGAGAAACATCCAGGATCGCCATCTTCTCTTTGTCCGAAGGTTCGAGGTAGTAGTCGCTCATAATTGAGATCCCAAAGCCCTTTTCGACATATTTTTTGACAGCGTCTCGTCCGGTGAGCTCTAAGGAGACGGTGTAGGGGAGTCCCTTTTTCTTGAAGTAGTCGTCTACGAGCGTGCGTGTCTCCGACTGAAAGGGCGGAAGGATGAGGGGATAGGCCGCGATGTCTTTGGCTTTGAGATCTTTGGCCTTTGAGAGCGCATGACCTTTGGGAGCCAGGAGCACTCGTTTGTGAATACGGAAGACCTTGTATTCGACGCCGCGGGGTACCGTATCCAGAGTCGTCACCCCAAAATCCGCTTCTCCCGCCACGACCATTGAGATGATGTCGTCTTTATTTTTTCGAAAGAAAGTGAACTTAAGGTCCTTATACTTCTTCTTAAAGTGCTCCACGATATCCGGGAAAAGATAGGCGATGACCGTCTCGTGGCTTGCGATGCTGATCCCAAGGTCTTTGGAAGCCCCGCGCTCCTCGTCGAAACGTTTCTTGGCTCTCTCAAAGTCTTTCAAGATAGGCTCGACGATCCGGTAGAGAATAAGCCCTTCTTTGGTGGCTTTGACCTTCATGGGCCCAAAGCGCTCAAATAACCGGGTCCCAAGCTCCGTTTCCAGAGCCTTGATCCCAAGGCTCACGGCGGGCTGGGTACGGTAGGTATTACGAGCGGCTTTTGAGAAACTGGCCGTCTTCACCACCTCTATAAAACTTCTGATCTGCTGTAGGTCCATAAGATTGATTAATAGAATACATTAGAACTATCAATTTTGTAAATAGAAGCTCATCGGCTATATTTGACCTTCACCCGAAAGGGAAGAAGCAGAGAAAAGGAAACGGTAATGATGTTTGAGCAGCTTTCAAGGATAGATCCTATGGAATTACTAGGAATCGTTTTTATGATCGTCGTCGGGATAGGAGCCGTCATAGTCGCTTTGGGAGCCATCTTTGTGCTTATAGTCGGGCTGATCGTCGGATGGTGGTGGATGATCCCTGTGATAGGCGCTTGTGTCGGAGGATGGATCGGGTTCATGTTTGGGCTTGGATTGGTTGCTATTATTTTGGCAATTGTGGCGGCGATAAAAGGAGACAAATAGTAGCTTAATTAAACCAAGGAGGAGTCAGTCATGGAAAGTCAGAGTTTCTTAAAAAATACCCAAATAGTTATTCTCGGTGTCTGCATTGCAGTTGCCACGATAGTGTCAACGGTCATTTTCTCTCAGGGGCTTATGAAGCTCATGAAATTCCAGAGAGAGGTCATCAGCGTCACGGGCTCGGCTGAGAAGAAAATAATTTCCGATTACATGGTGTGGAAGTTGTATTTTTCGAGACGAGATGCGCAAATGACAATTGCTTATAACAAGGTGAAGGAAGACCTAAAAGTCGTCAAAGACTATCTCGCCACCAAAGGAATCAAGGATAAGGATATTATTGTGTCACAGATCAGTACGGAGGTCCTGTATAAGAAAAACGAAAAATCCGGCAAAGACACAAACGATATCGAAGCTTACAAGCTGAGCCAGGAGATCGAAGTGCGCTCAACCGAGGTTCAAGAGGTCACGGCGATATCCCGGGAAGCGACTGAGCTTATCAACCAGAATATCGAGCTTATCTCGAACGCGCCGGAGTATTTTTACACGAAGCTAGCGGAGCTTAAAATCGAAATGCTGAGGGAAGCCACCAAAGACGCTAAAAAGAGAGCCGAAGAAATAGCTTCTTCGAGCGGCAACAAGATCGGCGTCATTCGATCCGCCAAAATGGGGGTATTTCAAATTACGCCGGTTAACTCCTACGATGTTTCTGATTATGGATCGAATGATACCTCTTCTCTTGAGAAGAAAGTCAACGCGGTCGTGAAGGCTGATTTTGCAATTGTTTAGGAGACAAAAATTTCTCTGTGCTACCCTCCGCCTATCAACAAGCGTATTCCAAATATTCTTTGGTACCCAGAGTAGGGAGGGGTAGGATAGGGAGGTCTGGAAGCTATGGCTCCCCGCAGGACCGCGCCCCAGTCTGGATAAAAAATAGGATATGCAAAAATGAATAATAAGCTTGTGCAGGCAATTTTTAATAAACAAATAATTTCTTTCGATTATGATGGTCATCAGAGAATTGTTGAGCCACACGCATTTGGATCGCACAAAGATACAGGTAATGATGTTGTTAGGGGTTTTCAAACAGGAGGCGGAACCAAAACTGGGGGCATCCCAGCTTGGAGACTTTTTTCCCCGCTAAAATGTTAAATTTTAGAGCCAATCTGGGTAATTTTACGAACTCACGTCCTGATTACAAAATTAATGATTCAGACATGACTAGAATTTACGCTCAATTACCGAGCTAAAAAGAGGTTATAAATAGGAGGTAGCTGTTATGTCCCAAGACTCAATCAAATGCCCCAAGTGTGGAACAGCAATACCGCTTTCTGAAGCGCTATCTCACGATATTGAAGAACGTGCTCGTCAAAACTACGAAAAACAATTAGCAGAAAATAAAAGAAAGCATGACAGCGAGCTTAAGGAGCTTGAAAAAGATCTTGATGGCCGTCTCCAAAAGAAGGCCAAAGAGCTGGAGGCAAAGCTAAAGAAGCAGGCCGAAGACGCCGTCAGCGCCGATATAGCGGATCTCAAGGCCCAGGCCGAGGAAAGCAATAAAAGGCTCAAGAAGGCTGAGGATAATGAGCTCGCTCTCCGCAAAAGGCAACGTGAACTCGAAGAAAGGGAAAAGAACCTCGAACTTGAGGCTGCTAGGAAACTTGACGAAGAAAAAAAGAAAATCGAAGATGCGGTGTGCTCTCGGTTTGAAGAGCAACATAAACTTAAAGACGCAGAAAAAGACAAGAAACTTACAGACGCGCTGAAACAGGTCGATGAATTAAAGCGAAAGATGGAGCAGGGCTCTCAGCAGGCGCAAGGTGATGTGCTTGAAGTAGAGCTGGAAGGTATATTCAAACGGGAGTTTCCGTTTGATGTGATAGAAGCTGTCTCAACCGGCATAAGAGGTGGCGACATCATCCAGACCGTAAAGACGCAATCCGGCCGTACTTGTGGGATCATCCTATGGGAAACTAAGCGTGTTAAGAATTGGAGCGACTCTTGGGTAGCGAAGCTGAAAGACGATCAGAACAACGCCAAGGCCGACCTCGCCGTGCTCGTCTCTGAAGCGCTGCCGCAGGGTTTTCACCATTTTCGGCAGATAAATGGTGCTTGGGTGACGGACATACCATCCGCATTAAGCCTGGCCCTAGCTCTTCGAATGGCCCTAATTCAGACCGCCAACGCCAAAGAGGTCGAGAGCGGCAAAGATGACAAGAAAGACCTCATCTATCGCTATGTGACTGGGCCTGAATTTCGCAACCGCGTAACGGCCATAGTTGAGGGCTTTCGAGCCATGAAAGAGGATCTTGAGTCTGAAAGAAGGGCTATGCAGAAGATCTGGGCAAGTCGCGAGAAACAGATTGAAAGAATCATTTCTAACACTGCTGGAATGTACGGCGATTTGGAAGGTCTAGCAGGAACGGCGCTACCTCAGATAAAAATATTGGAACTTCCATCCGGCGAGAGTGGGGATTCAAAATAATGAATTATACGAGTTATGCGCATCGATAAAATCCGTGTTATAAATTTTCGATCAATTGTTGACGAAACACTTAATTGCGAGAATTTAACCGTTTTGATTGGAAGAAATGGGTCAGGCAAATCTTCATTTCTTCAAGCGCTCAAACTTTTTATGGATACTTCAGCAACCGTTTCAAATGAAGACTATTACAATCGGGAGTATGACCGAAGAGAAATTAATATCGAAGTGTCCTTCTCCGGATTAAGTGATGAGGAAAAAAACGAGTTTAAAAGTTATTTAAATGGTGACTCACTTGTAGTGCAGAGAAGATTTCCATCGGCCCAGTATTATGGGCGCGTCCATGGCTGCCCTCAGTTGGAGCCAATCCGAGAGCAATTAAGACAGAAGGGTTCTAAGGTTGCAGATATCGCGATCAAGCTAAAGGAGCTTACCGAATCAGGCAGCTTTCCTGGGTTAAAGGCTGTTTCACAGAAAATTGAGGAAGAGGTTGACCGCTGGGAGAAAGAAAACCAAGGACTATGCCGGGACTACTTTAGGTCGGGCATATTTCTAGGACCTATGAATATTGCTGGTGGAAAACTAAAAAGCAAGACGCACTTTGTATATATCCCTCCAGTGAGAGAAGCGGATGCTGATGCATCTGGGTCGAGCAAACAAAGTCCACTCGGCACATTAATTGCCCCATTACTTAATCTAATTACCGACCAAAATCAAGATGTTAAAGAGGTCAAGCAAGCTGTCACTGAGGGATTTAACCGCTATAAAGATATTATCCAGAATATTCCCGAAAGGGAAACGCTTGCGCAGAATCTTACGGCTGTTTTAAAAAGATATGATCGTGAAACAGCGGCATCAATTCGTCTGGGTGTTGATGGTACTATGAATCTTCCGGAACCAAAACCAAAAGTTTGGCTACTTGAAGATGGTTTTGAAGGCGAAGTATCAAGGAAGGGTAATGGACTACAGCGACTTTTTACTTTCTCAATATTAGAACTTTACGAGGTTTATAGAAATCGACGAGAAGGTAGTGGTACAGACGAGACCATCGTGTTGGTAGTCGAAGAGCCTGAGCTTTATCAGCATCCAACAAGAGCGCGATCTCTAGCGAGAATATTGAGAAGGTTAAGCAGTGAGTCGAGTCCTGGGGGATTTCGTTTCCAGATTCTTTATTCTACACACTCACCTTATTTTTTGAGCTTGGGGTCATTTTCTAATATTAGAAGAATTGAGAAGGTTTCCCATGCGGCCGGCCCCATGGAAAGTAAAATAAAGAAAACTACTCTCAAGCAAGTTGGAGAGCGAGTTCTGCCTGCTCTGAAAATTCAGGCAGACCCAACTGACTCAAGCGTGTGGGCGCGCTTGAAATCAATATTAGGCATTAAAGCGGCAGAAGGCTTCTTTTCAGATGGGGTGATACTGGTCGAGGGCGCCGAAGATGAGGCTATTCTCCACGCGTTCTTAAACAATAAAGGTATATTATTAGATCAATTTGGCGTTTCATTAATTTCAGCAGACGGTAAAACAAACTTGCCGTGGCTCTTGGCACTGTATCAACAATTAGGGGTGCCAGTGTATACCATCTTTGATGGCGATGGCAGCGAGCCAAAAGATGAAGATGCGAAAAGAAATTATAACGAAGCACTTTTAGAATTGATAGGCGAAACTCGCGTGGCTAAACCAGACACTAAAATAATGACAAGTGGCTGTGTTTGGAAAAATACATTCGCGGGCGAGATTACGAATTTATTTGGATCGGATAAGTGGAATGCTGCATTTCAGTCTGCATGCAAGGAATACGAAATGCTAGCCGACCATGGAAGAAAGAAATATGCAGTGGTTCGTAGAGCTGTGGACATTTTATTAGATAGTGATCACACAACCCCAAGCATAGACCAGCTTTTAACCGCAATTATTAGCAAATTTGGGATCAAATAACCAATGGCAGAATCCTTAATCGAGCAACTACCGAAAATAGTCGCCGAAGGAAAAAAGGAAGCTGAGAGGATTTTGAATCAGCTTTCGGAGAAAGAGCGGATCACGCTTCAGACGAGCGAATATGTTCTGCCTTCGAAGGAACAATCGGGGCTGTTTCGTGGCAACGTCAAGGAGCTAGATAAGGTGCAATGGTTTAATCGCCTGATTTATGGCGATAACTTGCTTGTGATGCAGGCGCTTTTAGCAGGAGACCTCTCGTCCGGGCTATCGTCTATGCGAGGCAAGATAGATCTTATTTATATCGATCCACCATTCGACTCTAAAGCTGATTACCGCACTAAAATTACCCTACCCAATGGTGATATTGCTCAAAAACCTACGGTCATAGAGCAGTTCGCCTATTCAGACACGTGGAAAGATGGCACTCTGAGTTATTTACAAATGATTTATCCGCGATTGGCATTAATGAAGGAGTTGTTGTCAGAATCTGGATCGATTTATGTGCATTTGGATTGGCATGTTGGGCACTATGCAAAAGTCATTCTTGACGAAATATTTGGCAAATGGAACTTTATTAATGAGATCGTTTGGAAAAGACGCACTGGAAGTGCGAGTTCAAATATTGGGTATGGTGTTCAGACCGACTCATTGTTTTATTATGCCAAATCGGAGAATTTTACGTTTAACCCACAATTTATTAAAGAGGGGGTTTCGCAAGAGGAGATAGATGAGAAATTTAATCTTGTAGATCGAGATGGGCGTCGATATTGGAGCGGTGATCTTGGAAACCCAGCGGATAGACCAAATCTAAAATATTCGTACAAAGGATTTTCCCCACCAAAAAATGGATGGGCGGTAAGTTTGGAACTTATGAAAAAAATGGATAACGAAGGCAGATTGATCTTTCCCAAAAACCCGGAAGGAAGAATCAGGCGCAAGATGTTTCTTGATGAGTGGGAAGGGTATCCAGTTCAAAATTTATGGGAAGATGTTTCTCCCGTTCAGCCCCAATCAAAAGAAAAATTAGACTATGGCACGCAGAAACCAGAAAAACTTATAGAAAGGATTATATCAGCATCTTCAAAAAAATCTGATATGGTCGCTGATTTTTTCGCGGGATCTGGAACTACTGGTATTGTTGCTGAAAAACTTGGTCGGCGTTGGGTCATGTCCGATATCGGCAAGCCCGCCTGCATGGTTATGCGAAAACGATTAATCGATCAGGAATCCAAACCTTTTCTTTATCAAGCTATCGGTGATTATCAAAAGGAACAATTCGAAAAAAGTGAATTTCGTCGCGTGAGTGATTTATCCCACGTCGTGCTTAATTTGTACGGCGCGATTCCATTTTCAGAAGTTGATCAAAGCCAAAGAAATTTGGGATATATCAAAGAATCGCGCACACTTGTAATGGTGGATTCTCCGTCAAAGTTGACTGGGTACAGTACGTTGAAACGTGCGCAAGAGCTTCGTGGTAGTTTCATGGGTGGGTGGAAAAAAATTGTTGTGTTGGGGTGGAACTTCGTCACGGATATTGGTCAAGTGATCTCATCGCTTGATGATGATCAGCTCGAAGTTCTTGTAATTCCACCAGATCTACTGGATCGTCTGAAGACGAAAGCATCTTATCAACAACTCATCAAATCCGGGAAAATCCGTTTTTCTTCTCTTCAATATTTGTCCATCAAACCAATAAAAGTTACAAAAACTGATAGTGAGAAGGAAGAATTGACCGTTGCGCTTGATAACTATGTTCTACTTTCACCGGACGCACTCCCGCTCGAAGAAAAGGATAGAGAAAAGGTGCAAGAGATTATTGCCAAGGATCCGTTGGCGCTTATCGAGTACTGGAGCATAGACCCTGACTATGATGGCGAAGTTTTTCGCAGTAAGTGGCAGGATTATCGTGAGAACGAAGACGCGGATGGAGACCCATTGAGGGTGGTAAAGAGCACGAAGCTTATGGTTCCCAGAGTCAAACATAAGCGAAAAGTTTGTGTCAAAGCGGTGGATGTATTTGGGCTTGAGAGCGTAGTGATACAGGAAGCCGGATAATGCCGACGCCTTTAAATATCGGCACAAGGGATGTCCCCCTAAAATTTGCAAAGCAGCTCTCTGAGAAAGTTAACAGCCAATTCGATCTAAAGAATCCAGCCTTTCTCGATAAATTTACCCCGATCACCAGGGATCTACTTCTTTTTTGGTTTGATGATGGCTACCAAGAAACAAGGGGCATCAATTTTCATAAGGGTCAGAAGCAAGCCATTCTAAATACTCTATATGTCCATGAGGTTTTAAAGGCCTCAAATGTGATCGATATGTATTCGTGCGTGGATGAAGAGATCCTTGCCGAAATGGATAAGGTTGAGCTCAAGAAACCCAAGTATCAACACCCCAAATACGCCATGAAAATGGCGACTGGAACCGGAAAAACGTGGGTTATGCATGCGCTTCTAATTTGGCAGTATCTTAACGCAAAACACGAAAGCTCGTTTAGTGGAAGATATTCGAAGAATTTCCTATTGGTGGCGCCGGGCCTGATCGTCTATGAGAGGTTACTCGACGCGTATTTGGGCAAAGAAAACAAAGGAGGAAAAAGAGATTTTAATACCTCTGATTTTAAAAAATTTGAAGCACTTTTTATTCCACCTTGGTTTTTCGAAGAGGTTTATGGATTCATTCAAAGCAGTGTATGCCAAAAGGAAGAGATTGGAAAGAAAGTTACAGGAGATGGGTTGATAGCGATTACAAATTGGCATCTTTTAGCGACTGATGAAGATGAGGGGGACGTTGCGACAACGCCACTTGAAAACCCAAGCCAAATAATTCGGGATATCTTGCCTATTAGACCCGGGACATCTGTGGGGCATACTTTGGAAACATTGGATAGCCAGTATTTACGTGGAAATGAATTAGAATTTTTGAAAAATTTAAAAGACCTCATTGTCATCAATGACGAAGCACATCACATTCACGAAAACAAGACCTACGGTGATATCCAAGAAGTGGAGTGGCAAAAGAGTCTCAACTACATCAGCGAGGCCAAGGGGGCGAGCTTTATACAGATTGATTTTTCCGCGACTCCGTTTGATACGACCGGAAGTGGCCAGACACGAACAAAGCACTACTTTCCTCATGTCGTGGTGGATTTTGATCTCAGGACGGCCATTCATGCCGGTTTAGTCAAGACCATTGCCCTAGATAGACGAAAAGAATTCGATACGGTCGTCTTGGATTTTAAAGCAGAACGCGATGGCCGCGAAGTTATAGGGCTTTCGGAAGGGCAGAAGACGATGCTTCGTGCAGGAATAGCGAAGTTAAAGAAACTTGAAATGCATTTTACGTCGTTGTCGGGAGATAAGCCGTCAGATAAATATCCTAAGATGTTCATTATCTGTGAGGATACAAACGTACCGCCTAAAGTTGTCGAATATCTAGTCAAATTCGAAGGTCTGGAGGAAAAAGACGTAATCCAGGTAGATTCAAACAAGAAAGGCGAAATTCCTAAAGAAGAGTGGTCACAACTGAAGCAACGGCTATTCAATATTGATAAACATTCCCAGCCAAAAGTTATTGTGTCGGTAATGATGCTGCGCGAGGGGTTTGATATCAACAATATCTGCGTCATTGTGCCTTTAAGGTCAAGCCAGGCACCGATCCTCTTGGAGCAGACCATCGGCCGGGGACTACGGCTTATGTGGCGCGAACCGGAGTATCAGGAAAACAAAGATGAAAATCGCATAGCCTTGCTTCAGAAGAAGCAAGAGCCTAAAAATTATATGGATATTTTGAGCATTATTGAGCATCCGGCGTTCATACAATTTTATGACGACCTAATAAAAGAAATAGCTATTATCGAAACAGATCCAGAAGGCAAGACAGGCGTTTTAGGCGATATCATTACTGTGGGGCTTAAAAGCAATTATCAGGAATACGATTTGTTTTTTCCAATAATCGTTGCGGATAAGGAAGAAAACCTTATCCCCAAATATATCGATATTGGCGGCATGGCGTCATTCGAGCTATACGACCTTGAGCGCTTGAAGAAGATGGTGTCCAAAGGGGGGGATGTTTTTTATTCAGAGGAAATGACCGTCAAGACACGCTTTGGTGACTATGAAGTTAAAGCGGCGGTCTTTAATTCAAAAAGCTACAACGAGTTCATTAGCAAAATCGTGGCGGCGGTATCGACGATGATCGTTAAGATAGGCGTCCGCAAGACCAAGGAGTATCCGTCGATGCAAATCCATCAGGTAGAAATCGCCAAGGCGGTTGATGGGTTTATCAGGAAGCGATTATTTAAGGCCGAGTTTGATCCCTTTGAAGGTAACAATTGGCGCGTATTGATGCTATCGCAGACCGGAATTGTCGAGCATATTGTCAGAGAAATCAGCAGAGTTATCTATGAACTTCAAAACAGCATAGATGTGTCTGAAGCGAAGGTGCTCAAGAGATATTTCTCGGAGACGCCGACCTTAAGGATGCGTGAGCAATACTGCCTAGATATCACGAAGACGATTTATGAGAAGCAGTCTTATCCGTCCAACAAAGGTGGATTTGAGAAGGCGTTCATGGGATATTGCGATACGGATACGGAGGTCTCGGCGTTTATCAAAGTAAATGAGCACTATCATGAATTTGCGAAAATAAATTATGTGCGGGCTGATGGAATGTTGGCTCCGTATTCACCAGACTTCATTGTAAAAACCGAAGAGAAAATATACATCGTTGAGACTAAGGGAGAGGACAGACTTTCGACTGATAATGTGAAGCTTAAAAGATCCGCTACGATAGATTGGGTCGAGCGTGTGAACCGTCTAAAACCGGAAGACCGAGGCGGCGAGTGGGAGTATATTCTTTTAGGCGAGAACACATTTCATAGTATGAGCGCGAAGGGGGCATCCGTCTCGGAAATATTGAATTATTCCAAAATTACGAAGAATGTGGTGCAGGGGACTTTGTTTTAAATGAGACGCATAGAAGCAAAGAGGTCAAATCGGACTTCAGCTATAGGATTTACTATTAAAATATGAAAAATTATTATCGCATTATGCTAGGTCGAAAAAGCGTATACGCTGACGAGGCTTACAAAGGCAATTATATTGCTGCGGGATTTATCAAAGATAAAGATCTTGCCCATCATTTGCCAGATAATTGGCGGGATTTCAACAAAGAATTTATACCACTCTTTCTTGAGCAGAACCCAGATAGGACCAAGGTCGCGGCTGGACTCGCCTGCGGTATGCTTTGGACAGTTTCTAAGGGGGTTCAGATTGGCGATATTGTGCTTTGTCCCGATGGTAAAGCGAATTACTACACCGGTGAAGTAATAGGAGCCTACGAATATCACAAAGGGCAAGTACTCCCACATCGGCGAGCGGTACGATGGTTTTCAAGAATGATTGCGCGAGATGAAATGAGTGAATCCCTCAGAAATTCTTGTGGCGCAATCGGGACAGTCAGCACCATCACCAAATATGCCTCCGAATTGGAGGCCCTTCTTTCTGGTAGTTATCCGGCAGTGATTATTTCAACTGATAAGACCATAGAAGACCCAAGCATCTTCGCACTTGAAAAACATTTGGAAGATTTTCTCGTCCAAAACTGGAAGTCTACCGAGCTTGGCAAAAGGTACGATATTTTTGAAGAAGATGGCGAAATGGTGGGACAACAATACCCAAGCGATACAGGCCCTATTGATATTCTTGCCATTAGCAAAGACAAAAAAGAACTTTTGGTCGTGGAACTCAAAAAAGGCAGAGTTAGCGATGTGGTGGTTGGGCAAGTTCAACGGTACATGGGCTATGTCAAAGAGGAACTAGTAGAAGATAATCAAATTGTCCGTGGAGTGATCATCGCTTTTGAAGATGACATAAAAATTCAACGGGCACTTTCAGTTGCATCGAACATCGATTTTTATACTTATAAGATTCAGTTTAAACTGGAAAAAAAATAAAACGTATGTGACACCGTCCCGCAAGTTAACCGGACGTCCCAAGGGGACACGTTAGAATAATTACAGCGTCACGATTGTTTTAAAATAAAGAGGAAGTTAATCCAGGAGGTGCTTATGTTCTGCCATAAATGTAAATGCTGTGTGCCTATGTGGTGGTCGGGATTCTTTGCTCTGGCGTTCATTGGGCATGTGGTACGGCTGGTCGCTCGCGCCCGAGTGCAACTGGGAAATTGGCCAGTGCCCATGGGATTTAGCGTCGTGATAGCTATTATTGCAGGTTTGCTGGCCTTTATTTTTTATAAAAAAGCTTGTGGTGCTTGTAAGTGCTCTGAGCCTTCGAAGATTTAATACCGAAGGACAAAAAGTGAAGAGTCATGGGATTTAATGTGGAGGGAAAATAATGACCCAGAACACTTTTGAACAAATAAAAAAGATCAACGAATATGGGAAAGAGTTTTGGAACGCGCGTGATCTGATGACGCCTCTGGGATATGCGCGATGGGAAAACTTTGAAGTAGCCGTCGCGCGCGCCAAGGAATCTTGTAAAAACAGCGGCCAGCAGGTGGATGAGCATTTTCGTGGCGCCACGAAAATGGTCCCCATCGGATCAGAGACTGAGCGGCCCATCAATGACTACGATCTTTCTCGCTACGCTTGTTACCTCATCGCTCAAAATGGGGACCCCAGAAAAGAAGAAATCGCTCTAGCGCAGACTTATTTTGCCATTCAAACCAGAAAACAGGAAGTAAACGAACTGCAAATTGAAGACGGCAAACGCGTTTATTTACGCGACGAAATGAAAAGGCATAACAAGAATCTCGTCAAGGCGGCCAAGGGAGCGGGGGTAATCAATTACGCTAATTTTCAAGACTTTGGTTATATGGGGCTTTATGGCGGTCTGCGTCAAAAAGATGTTCATGCAAGAAAAAGGCTCGCAAAGAACCAGTCCATACTCGATCATATGGGGAGCGAAGAGCTAGCCGCCAATCTTTTCCGCGCTACGCAAGCAGAGGCAAAATTAAAACGAGAAAATATCCGCGGACAGGACAAGGCCAATCAAGCGCATCACGATGTCGGTAAAAAGGTTCGCCAGACGATCAAAGAGCTGGGCGGTACTATGCCGGAGCAGCTGCCGAAAACAGAGAGCATTAAGGAATCAAAAAAACGCCTCAAAAAAGAGGCAAAAAAAGATTTGCCTGAAGAAATCTGACTATGACAACAACAATGACGAATAAAATTATATTCCAAAATGGGATATTATAGACTATATTGATTGTATGAAGAAAACCCGCTTCGCCAAAGAATACAAAAAGCTCGCCCAAAAGCTCAAAGACGCCCGAAAGAAAGCCCACCTCGAACAGACAGAGTTGGCCTTGAGACTTGGCAAGCCTCAGTCCTATATCTCCAAGATAGAGACCGCTCACCGCCACGTCGATGTCTTTGAACTCAAAGAACTAAGCCAAATCTTAAAAAAGGATATCAACTATTTTCTTAATTAAAGATAACCAATCTTGAAACTAGCCGTAGTCTTAGTCCACGGAATCGGCAACTACCGAAAGTCCTGGGCAAGTAAAATCATCCCCGCCATAGAGAGTCGTCTAAGATCAAAGCTAAAAGACATTTTAGGTGAGGAAGCCCCCAAAGACATAGACGACGTAGTCGTCATCACCCGTACCTACTGGGAAGGGATCTTTAAAGACAGAGAAGGCAAGCTAAGAGCAAAGCTCGACGGCTTCCCCAAGCCCATGAAAGCCGGCGGCCCCTGGTGGGATGAGTTAGGTAAGTATCTCTGGCGTCCCTTTAAAAGGTTCCAAAACGAGATCATAACCAACTTCATAGGAGACATCATCGGCTATCTCCACAAAGACGCTCAGAAGGCCGTCTACCAGAAGATCTCCGACACCTTGAAGGGTTGTCATTCAAGGATGAACCAACCCCAAGATAAGATTTCCCTAACCTTCATAGCCCACTCCTTAGGCTCCGTCATGACCTCCGACTACATCTACGAGCAGAATAACCCCCTAAGCGACACCTCCGGCCCCAAAGTTATGAAAGACCACTTCACCCTAGATAATCTCTTCACCATAGGCTCTCCCTTATCCTTATTCTCTTTAAGATTCGGAGGCCCCGAAGCTTTCACAAAGCCCATATCCATAGAGAACCCAAAGGGCAGATGGGTCAATATTACAGACGAAGACGACCCTGTAGGTATGCCCTTAAAAGTCCTAAATGAAGCCTATAGTAAAGTCGTCCTAAAAGACGTCATCATCAATTCCGGCGTATACGGCATCTCCCACCTAGGCTACTTCAAAAAAAGCTCCAAAGCCCTAGACATCATCTGCCAAAAACTCGCCATCGACTGGATCGCCTTAAATCAAAAGCTTCCCCAAGACAAAATTGATACTCTATACGCTAAATACGACCAAACATTGGGAGTTTTGAATTGAAAAGAATATTTTTTATCATAGCTCTAATATTTCAAACCCAAACTCTCTTCGCTACCCAAGCCGAAGTCCAAAACATTTCCTCCGAGAAATACTTCGAAGCCACTCTAAATGAGATCAACTCCGCCAAGTCTTCAGTCTTTGTCGTCATGTATCTTGTATCCATTCACCCCGATCAACCCAATTCCCAACCCACTCAGCTTATAAACGCCCTCATCAAAGCCAAAGATCGTGGAGTTCAAGTTAAAGTAATCCTCGACCAAAACATCGACTTTGAATCCGAGTCCACCGATGATGCTGTAGCCCAAAATAAAAACCAACAAGGTTTCGAACTCTTAAAGAAAAACAACATCCCCGTTTTCTTCGACACCTCCGAGACCTACACTCACACCAAAGCGATTGTGATCGACAATGAAATCGTCATCTTGGGTTCGACGAATTGGAGCAAAGCCGCCCTCACCCGCAACAACGAAGCCGATGTTTTAATCAGGTCCAAAGAATTCGCCCAAAGCCTCCTAGAAGACTTTAGTAAAATCCAACTCCAAGAGAATATTCCCGCATCCCTCACCCCAAAAGTCCCCATCCCAAAGACCTTTCTAACAGACAAAAAACTCCTGGGTGAGATGTCCTCCCAATCCGACGAAAGAGCTTTTGACACCTATCTTTATCTCCTAAAAGAATTTAACGGCAATAAAGAAAATACCCTCACCCTCGACTACGACAACCTAGCCAAATCCATCGCCATAGATCACATGACCAAAGAAGACTACCGTAGACAGATAAATAAGACCCTCGACAAACTCGAAGCAAAATACAAACTAATCAAATTCCAAAACCCCAAAAGAAACCAAGACACCCAGATCCAATTATTAAGCAACTCGAATGACCTTGAAGAAAATATCAACATCCCCACCACCTACTGGTGCAACGACTGGAACAAGAATTTAAGTTTCCCCGCAAAAACCATGTATCTCATAAATCTCTTGTACTCTCAAGGCTCGCCTCAAGGTAGCTTCTCGATCTCCAGAGAAAATCTTTCAAAGAATCATGGTATCTCCGAGTCGTTTATCTCCCAAGGCAATCAAGAACTAAGAAGACTAAATCTCTTAAACATTAAATATAGCGAACTGGAAGACATGAAATTCAGCAGTCGTGAGCCAAGCGTCTACACCCTAAAGGATCTCTACAACCCCGAAGACTTAAAAGAAGACCTGGCCAAACTAAAACAAAAACACGGCCAAGAAAAACTCAACCGAGCCACCAAAGCGGCGAGCCTAGTCTTCGAAGAAAACAACCTAAAAACCATCCAAACCCTCATCGATCTAGAGAACCTATATGGAATCCAGACAGTCGAAGAAGCCTCAAATAAAATCTCCCAGAAAAACCCCGACAACCCCAAGAGATCCGCCGGCTACCTCATCAACACCATCAAATCCATGGGAACCAAGAAGTAGTAAATAAAAAACACCACGTCATGCCTCGGGCTAACAGCCAGAGCTTGATAGTGTAACTATCAAAAGGATCCATGATCCGCACGACCCGACATCTGGCAGGCGGTGGCAGGCGTCTCTGTCGGAAAAAAAATCATGAAAGTCCCCGTCTCGACCCAGGAAGGAGGAGCCCCCTCTATGGCCAAAAGAGGGAGCATCTCTTTGCTCCCTCTGACGCCAAGAATATAACTTCCTCTCTCCTACCTCCGTGCGCGGGGGAGGGGGTGCTTACCTCTGCCATCTAAAATATAGAACCTTCCATCAGAGGTGTTTGGCACCCCCTCCCGTCGAGTTAAACCGGGGGTGAGGGGGCCGCGCAGTACAAGTCACTCCTTTAGTGACTCCTCTAATTACTACGCTTTATCCGTACTTGCTGTCCCCCTGTACTAAAGAACTCAAAAATACAAACCCCTCCAAGTCTAATCCGACGCTGACCCAAGCGGCGGTGGCCCGGCCTAGGGCCACACATGAGCGAGCGCCAAGCGAGCGGTGGAGCGTAGCCGAGGCCCAAGCCGAGGCGGAGCGGGGCACAAGAAGCCCCATATCCGAAGTTCGAGAGGCCCGGGTGTTGGGAGCCGCGAAGCGGCGACATAAGCTTTTTTGTTTGGGGTAGTTATGGAGAGGTTGGAATTCTGGCCAAGGACACCTGACGTTGGAGAGTTAGGATTTTACTAAGGTTGACTGAGTTCAAAGCTGATCGCTTATAAAACCTGACGGAGATTTGAGGCAGTTCCTTTTGGCCGTTCATTCGTCGGCTAGATCTCGGGCCTTGAGTCCTTGAGATCTAAAAAATATTCGTTGTTTAAAAGATCTGTGCGCGTGGGGAAAATTTTGTCAATTGCATACCGTGCCTAAGGGGTACGAAGCTCTTCAGGGCATGTGTCTTCTATCCAAAAGATTGTGTGGTAGAATAACCGAGAAAGTTTTGAAGGAATTAGATCCGGTTTGAATTGATGCGGTTGAGTGCGCCATTAAACAACAAAACCCTCCAAAAAGGAGGGTTTTGTTGTTTAAAAAACCTCTTTACACGCCTAAAAAAAGCTATAGAATACGCTCTTTACACGCCGAATCCGCTACAACCAGCGGAACGGGGGACCCGAAAGTCCCTGGGGCTAATCACCGCAAGGTGACAGGTTAATCTTTTCGATCTGAGCCCGTCAGCTAACTCCGTAGGCGTCGAAAAGGAGCATTTTCATGAACGACCATTCGACTCTGCCCGCGTCACGCGGGTCCCGCTTTAAAACATTCTTCTTTGGTCCGCCGAGAAATCTCAAAGATCCGACTTTAAGCCATAAGCTTGCGCTGATCGCTTTTTTTGCTTGGGTCGGCCTTGGCGCGGATGGCCTTTCCTCTTCGGCTTACGGCCCGGAAGAAGCCTTTAGGGCGCTTGGGAGCCATACGTACCTGGCGATCTTTTTGGTTTTGGCGACGGCCGCCACGGTTTTTATCATTTCATTCGCTTACAGTCGTATCATCGAACACTTTCCCGTGGGCGGCGGAGGGTACGTCGTCGCGACGAACCTTTTGGGCAAGTCTGCGGGCGCGGTCTCGGGCTGTGCGCTTTTTGTGGACTACATCCTTACGATCACGATCTCCATCGCCGGCGGCGGCGACGCACTTTTCAGTCTATTGCCGCTTTCCTGGCACGCGTTCAAATTGCCCGTTGAATTTGGCGCCATTCTTTTTCTCATCATGCTGAATCTGCGCGGTGTCAAAGAATCCGTAAAGGTCCTCATGCCGATTTTTATCACGTTTGTCCTCACGCATATCGTTCTGATCGCTTCTGGGATCTTTATTCACCGTTCGGATGTTGTCCCGATGATGGTGAGCGTAAAGACCGGCCTGAATACCGGAGCGGCGGAACTCGGGGTTGGCGGCCTGCTCCTTCTTTTTTTAAGAGCTTATTCATTGGGTGGCGGTACCTATACCGGCATTGAAGCTGTTTCAAATGGCGTGGGGATTCTACGCGAACCCAGGGTCAAAACCGGAAAGAAAACTATGCTCTACATGGCACTTTCGCTGGCCCTGACGGCGGGAGGACTGATCCTTTGTTACCTGTTGGCGGGCGCAAAGCACGTTGAAGGCGAGACCTTGAACGCCACTCTATCCAAAGCCATTCTTTCGGGTTTCCGTATCGGTGGCTGGCCTGCCGGCCCGTTCGTTATTTTTCTTACGATGTTCTCCGAAGCGGTCTTGCTTCTTGTGGCCGCGCAGACTGGATTTATCGACGGTCCTAGGATCATGGCCAACATGGCGACGGACGGCTGGGTTCCTAAGAGTTTCGCGTCGCTCTCTGACCGGCTCACGATGCAAAATGGCATCCTTTTGATCGGAGTCGCTTCCGTGGCGGCTCTGGCCTACACGGCCGGGGACATCCGGATCCTCGTCATCATGTACAGCATCAACGTGTTCCTGACTTTTTCTCTCTCAGAGCTTGGGATGATGCGTTTTTGGATCAAAAACCGTCATAAAAACCGCGCCTGGTTGGGGGAACTCGCGGCGCAGGCCACCGCGTTCATCCTCTCTTTTTCCATCCTTTGCGTAATGGTCTATGAAAAATTTCTCGAGGGCGCGTGGATCACGCTTCTCATCACGTGTTTTTGCATCGCGATCTGTTTTATGATCCGGAAACATTACGCGAACATACGTCAAAAAGTAAAAGCCATGGACCGGATCCTCGAAGACATTCCGGCGCCTCCGACCGGCGACGCAACCGTGGAATTCGACCCCCACAAGGCGACGGCGGTGATCCTAGTAAGCAACTACGGTGGGCTTGGGATCCATATTTTTCTCAACATCTTCCGGCTTTTTCCAAATGCCTTCAAAAACGTGGTGTTCGCCAGCGCGGCGACGGTGGACTCGGATTTTTTCAAAGAAACCGAGCAGTTGCGCCATCTGACCGAAAAGACCCAAATGATGCTTGAGCAGTACGTGGACTTTTCCCGCAAAATGGGTATCCCAGCGCGCTGTGATTTCCGGATGGGCACGGATGTCGTCGAGTCCGTGTCACAACTTTGCGTAGATGTCTCCCGGAAGTATTCTCATTCGGTCTTTTTCGTGGGGGAGCTCGTGTTTGAGCAGACCCAGTGGTACCACCGCATCCTCCACAATGAGACCGCTTACGCGGTCCTGCGCCGCATCCGATTCGCCGGCCTCCCCATGGTCATGATCCCGGCTAGAATACCCGATATGGTCTCTTAATTTTTCTGTCATCTTTTCGTAACATTATTCCTTAAACTCCTCTTTAGTAAGAGAAGACACGTTTAACCTGAAACTTGTAGGGAGGGGTATGCGAAAGTTACAGACTATGAAAAAGGCGCTGAGATGGACGCTTTTTGGCGCGCTTTTATTCGGTTTGATGTCGGTCGTTCCCGCGTTTGCGAGCGACCCGTCGGGAGCCAGCACCGGAACGGTCGCCGATATCACGGCGGCGGTACCCGGCAGTCCGACGCTTTTAGAAGTGGCCAACGCGGTCGGGCACAATAAGATCGCCATCAACATCACCTGGACGCTCATCACCGGCTTCCTCGTCATGTTCATGCAGGCGGGTTTCGCGATGGTCGAGACCGGTTTCTGCCAGGCTAAGAACGCCGCTCATACGATGGCCATGAATTTCATGGTGTATCCCATCGGCATGCTGGGGTTCTGGATCTGCGGGTTCGCACTCATGTTCGGCGGAGTCGGCGCGCTCGGCGTACTCGGCGGAGGGACCGCCGCGCTGGATCATGAATTCGTGATCAGTCTTTTCGGCAAGGATTTCGGCCTATTCGGCACCAAGGGCTTTTTCCTGGCCGGCACGTCTTACGACGTGGCGATCTATACGCTCTTTCTTTTCCAAATGGTGTTCATGGATACGACGGCGACTATCCCGACCGGAGCCATGGCGGAGCGCTGGAAATTCTCTTCTTTCATGGTCTACGGTTTCTTCATCTCCATGATCGTTTATCCGCTTTTTGGCAACTGGGTCTGGGGCGGCGGTTGGCTTTCACAACTCGGCAAGAATTTCGGGCTTGGGCATGGTCACGTCGATTTTGCCGGTTCATCGGTCGTTCACATGGTGGGCGGCGTTACGGCTCTCGCGGGCGCTATGGTGCTCGGACCCCGCGTCGGAAAGTTCAATAAGGACGGCTCTCCGAACGCGATCCCAGGACACAACATTCCGATGGCGGTTGTCGGAACATTCATTCTTTGCTTCGGATGGTTCGGATTCAATCCGGGAAGCACGCTTGCCGGGACGGACCTTCGCATCGGTGTCATTGCCGTCAATACGATGCTCGCCGGAGCCGCCGGGGCGTTGGTCGCGACTCTCTATATGTGGTTCCGCTTCGGGAAGCCCGATCCGAGCATGATGTGCAACGGGATGCTCGCGGGACTCGTCGCGATCACGGCTCCTTGCGCATTTGTGAACAGCATCTCGGCTGTCATCATCGGGGCGATCTCGGGTTGGCTCGTCATTGAAGCGGTATTTTTTATCGAAAAGACCTTAAAGATCGATGATCCGGTCGGCGCCATCGCGGTCCATGGCGTCAACGGCGCTTGGGGCGTCCTGAGCTTGGGTCTTTTTGCCGATGGCACTTACGGGGACGGTTGGAACGGGGTTGCCGGTAACGTGAAAGGCCTCTTTTACGGCGATAAGAGCCAGTTCTTCGCCCAGTGCGTCGGGACGCTGACCTGCTTTATCTTCGTGTTCATCACGACCTTCATATTCTTCAAGATCTATCACGCCGTCAGAGGAATGCGTGTGCTTTCAACGGTGGAGCGTGATGGCTTGGACATCCCTGAAATGGGCGTGGTCGCGTACTACGACGAAATCACGTCGTTACCGCAGAAGTAACGGAAAGGGGAGATAAAAGTCATGAAACGCATTGATGCAGTCATAAGACGCGAGCAGTTTGGAAAAGTGAAACAGGCGCTTGAGGCGATCCTTTGCCCGGGCATGATGGTCTTTACCTTCCGTGGACATGGCAAACAAGGAGGTCTGACGGAGACCTACCGCGGACGCAAATTTCGCGTGGACCTTTTGCCGAAGGTGTTGATCACCATATTTGCCAACGACGCGGAAGTGCAGAAGATCGTACATACGATCCAAACCACGGCCAAAACCGGCGAGATCGGGGACGGTAAGATCTTCATCGCTCCTTGCGAGGAAGTCATCCGGATACGTACCGGCGAAAAAGGTCAACAAGCGATCTAAACTCGCTCGTTAAAAGAAAAAAAAGGCTAACGGCATTGGGCCGTTAGCCTTTTTTTATGGCATTTTCAAAGGAACCCTGTTACAAAACTACTATGTGGACTGAACTCTTGTGGGCTTCGCCCTTCATCGCCCTTTTGGCTGCGATCGCCATTCTGCCATTGGCTCAGAAGCACTGGTGGGAAAAAAATTTTCAATTTGTATCGGCGGGCTTGGCATTCGTCGTCATCTTCCATTATGGTTTCCAACTCAGGCATTCTGAGGTCCTTTTTTACACGGCGCTTGAATATTTCAGCTTTATTTGCCTGATCGGTTCTTTGTTCGTCGTTTCCGGCGGCATCCATATCAACGTAAAGGGCGAAGCGACACCGCTTGTGAACTGCGTGTTCTTAGGGATCGGAGCCGTGCTGGCCAATCTTCTTGGCACGACCGGCGCCTCGATGGTCTTGGTCCGACCCTGGATCCGGATGAATAAATACCGAATGACCGCTTTTCACACTGTTTTTTTCATTTTCATCGTCAGCAACGTCGGCGGAGGCTTGACGCCTATCGGCGACCCCCCGCTTTTTCTGGGTTATTTGAAAGGCGTGCCGTTTTTTTGGGTGATGCGCAACGTCTGGACTGTTTGGCTTATAACGGTCGGCGCTTTGATCGCGATATTTTTTGTCTTGGATAGCCTAAATTTCAAAAAAGCGCCATTGGAAGTCCGACGGAAGGAGACGGCCCACGAGGAATGGAAATTCATAGGCGCGCACAATGTTTTGTTTCTGGCGATGATCCTGGGAGCGGTGTTCATCAACCAACCGCCATTTCTGAGGGAACTCGTGATGATCGCCGCCGCCGCGCTTTCTTATTTCACGACGCCTAAGCCCGTGCATGAAAGTAATGATTTCAGCTTTGCGCCCATCAAGGAGGTCGCGATTCTTTTCGCCGGCATCTTCATGACGATGATCCCGGCTCTCGAATGGCTCGAAAAGTACGCTTCGGCGCTCGGCATCACAAGCGCCGGACAGTTCTTCTGGGGAAGCGGCATGCTCTCGAGCGTTCTCGACAACGCGCCGACGTATCTCAATTTCTTAAGCGCCGCGCTGGGTCTCTTCGGGAGTGGGGAAGCGGCTCACGCAGGCGAGGCCGGTGTACGAATGCTTTTGACGACGCACCCGCAATACATCAAGGCGATCAGCGTCGGGTCCGTCTTCTTCGGGGCTGTGACCTACATCGGCAACGGACCCAATTTTCTCGTCAAATCCATCGTCGACCGGTCCAAGGTGAAGACCCCTTCTTTCTTCGGGTATTTTTTCCGGTACAGCCTGCCGATCCTGATCCCTATTTTCTTCGTGGTCTGGTTTTTTTTCTTCAGAGGATGATCATTTTTTTACTTGACATTGAGACATTATCTAAATAGGATATTGTCTCAACAGGAGTTTCAAACCATGTTCACCAGATCTTTTGAGGCTTTTCTCGAAAAAAAAGGTCTCAAATTCACCCGGGAGAGAAAGCGGATCTATGAGAAGGTCCGTTCCCTCCCTGAGCACTTTGATGGGGAGAAACTCTACGAGATCCTGAGGAAAGAGGACGACAATATCGCCCGCGGGACTGTTTTTCGCACCCTCCCGCTTCTTTTGGAAAGCGGGGTCATCCAATTGTCGGTCGGGAAGGGCAAAGGCGAATTCTTCGAGCGCTCCAGTTCCAAAGGCCACCACGACCACATCCTCTGCGTGGGCTGCGGCAAGGTGATCGAATACCACTGCGAGGAGATCGAGGCACTTCAGGACAAGGTATGCAAAAAATACGACGCAGAACTTTTGTTTCACGACCATAAGCTCTATGTGCGTTGCGCCAAATGCAGGAAATAAATAGAAAAGGGACCCATTCATGATCCAAGCGTTTGTCATCGTCCTTCGCGAGGGCTTCGAATCCTTTTTGATCGTCGCGATCATCGTCGCTTATCTTCAAAAGACCGGACGCCGGTCGCTGATGCCCGCGGTCATTTGGGGAGTCACGGCGTCGTTTTTTTTGAGTGTCCTCTTGGGTTTTATCTTACTCCAAGGAGCCAACGAGCCGCTTTGGGAGGGGATCACCGGCGCCGTCTCCGCCGTGATGGTGACGTGGTTTGTGATCCACATGTGGCAGACCGCGCCTCACATGAAAAAGGACCTGGAATTGAAACTGAACGAGAAGGCATCCGTCCCGAGCACCCGCGCGGCCGCCCTGGGTATTTTTTCTTTCACCACTTTCATGATGGCACGCGAAGGGATGGAGACCGCGCTTCTGCTTTTGCAGGTCCACGAAACGAGAGTCGTCGCCGGCGCTTTACTCGGGACGCTGGCCGCGACCGGCATGGCGCTTTTATGGTGGAAGCTTGGGCGGCTCATCAACCTCAAGCTTTTTTTTCAGGTCACGGCGATCTTTCTGCTTCTATTCGTTTGTCAGATCCTCATCTATTCCTTTCATGAATTCACCGAGGCGGGGATTTTTCCCAACACTGAAGCGTGGCATGTGGCGACGGAACCTTATGGGCCGGACGGCGTGTACGGCAAATGGATCTCACTCGGGACGGTCATTCTTTGCGGGGTGTGGCTTGGAGTCGCAGGCGTTAAAGATTTTTTCGAAAAAATGAAAGCACAAAACGGCTGATGGACAATAAAAAAGACTCCGCTCGGGTGTCTCCGACAAATCGTGTCATTGATTCCACCGACCTTTTTAGAGGAGAAAAAATGGTCCTAATTCAGCATCACGGAGACCTGTACCGGCTCATTGTCACACGGCAAGGAAAACTGATCCTCAACAAATGACGACGCTTAAAGTCTTTCTTTTTCATCCGGCATTCATTCATTTTCCGATCGCGTTCGCTTTTTTTGAACTGGGGCTTCTTCTGGTCTCATGTTTTCGCGGCGACGAAACAGCCGGGAGATTTGCGGCATGGACGGGACGCGTGGGCTATTTTTCGCTTCTTCCGGCGGCTGCGAGCGGCTTTATGAGTCTCGGCGGCTTGAACAAAGTCGATGCCGTGACTTGGCCGCATGTTTCGGCGGGCCTGATCCTTTTTGTGTGGTGGACGCTCCGTTTGTGCTTTGAGCGTTTTTTTCAAGAAAAAGCGAAGTTTTCAATTTTAGCTTTCTCGGCCGTCACCTGTGCGCTGGTGATGCTCACCGCATATCGCGGCGGAAACCTTGTTTATTAAAACCGTCTCTTTGAAACTAGCCAGGGAATGGGACGGAGCTTTTTGAGAACCCAGCCAAAAATCAGCGAAAGAAAATGAAAGAACAATCCAAATGATCAAAATGAAAAAATGGATGGCCCTAAGCTTTCTCTTGGGGCTTTTAGCGGGCGGTGAAGCCTTCGCGACGGATCGAGTTTTCACCTACACTTACGAGCCGGAAACGATGCCCAAGGGTGCTTGGGAGTTCGAGAACTGGGTCACTGCGCGCTTGGGCAGGAATAAGACGGTGGGTCAGGATGATTACAATCGCTGGGATTTCCGCCAGGAGCTGGAGTATGGCGTTACGGATAACTATCTCCTATCGGTCTATCTGAACCAGAAAGCCGAAAACTTCAAGAACCCCACGACGGGCACGGACAGCGATTCTTCGGAATTTGAAGGCGTTTCCATCGAGAACAAATTTCTCGTGATGGATCCTGCCACCCATCCCGTGGGCCTCGCGCTCTACCTCGAGCCTACGTTTGCCCCCGATGAGACAGAGCTTGAGGAAAAGATCATTTTGGGTCAGCGCTCAGGTCTCTGGAAGTGGGCCCTCAATCTCACTCACGCGACCGTGTGGGCGGATGATTCTGACGAGGTCGAAGGAGAGCTCGAGGTGACCTTCGGTTTGAGCCGGGAACTCAACAAACAATGGTCGCTCGGCGTGGAGTTCCGCAACCACAACGAGATCGAAGACTACGAGGAATGGAAGCACACGGCTTTCTTCGCGGGCCCGGTCGTGAGCTACCGGCACGGCGACTGGTGGGTCACGGTCACGAGTCTTTTCCAGTTCTACGGCGATAACAACGTCAGCCCGGATCCCGACGGGAAAAAGAACTTTGTCCTCGATGAACACGAGTACGTCAATATCCGGTGTATCGTAGGCTTAAGCTTCTAACGTCCTATCTTCTTCTGTCGTGCGCGGCGGTGGCCTTCGGGCCGGCCGCGTACGGCACCGAAGTTCCTTCCACCGATCAGGCCCGTACCTTTTATCTCCGTAAATGTTCCAAATGTCATCGTTTGTATGATCCTATGGAATACGACGATGAAAATTGGACAGGCTGGATGCAAAAGATGAAAAAAAAGGCCAAGCTGACGGACGAGGATTTTAAAACGATCTCAGGCTATCTAGAAAGTCTTCGAAAAAATTCGGATCATTCCAGGTAAGAGCGGATCTTCTTGGCGATGAAGCCAAGCTCCGCGTCGGTGGTTTTTTTCGCGCCCGAAAGATTGAGCTCTCCGGGGATGCCCTGAACGGGCACGAGGTGGACATGCGCGTGGCGTACTTCGAGCCCGTAGACGAGAACGGCTACTTTTTCACAGGGTACGGCTTTTTTAACGGCGGCGGCGACTTTTTTACAGAAAAGCATGAGGCCTGAGAGGATCTTGTCGTCGAGATCGAAAACATAGTCGACTTCCGCCTTTGGGATCACAAGGACGTGGCCGGGTGCCAGAGGTTTGATCTCCATGAAGGCTAAATACTTTTCGTCCTCTGCCAGTTTATGGCAGGGAAGCTCGCCAGCGATGATCTTCGTAAATACTGAGCCCATAGACATTGAATTGTAACACAATTACAATTGAATGATGAGACTCTACTGCTGTTCAAAGTCCGTCTTAAGGATCACTGGCGGCGCTATTAAGTTTCTAAACGCGTATACGTCCAACACCCCGGATAAACCCAGGACCGCTTTTTTGGACAAGACCGGCAGGATCGTCGTAGTGGCGGATCAAGTTCTGCTAGGTCAGGATGAGGCGCTCATTGTCATCGAAAGCCGATTCGCTCAAAGGCTTATCGCGCATTTAGTTCCCTTTTTTCAGTTTCTGCCCACCAAGGTCCTGGCCGAGGAGACCTTGAAGGTCTATTTTGATCTGGACGGTCTTTACAAGCCGTCTCACGGAGAATGGACGATCCCTCAGAAAAAAGGTCAATTGATCCTGACCCCAAAAAAGCTTCCGGCTTCCGTGACGGAAGAAGATTTTAAAAAATTCCGTCTCGAGATAGAGTTGCCGGTGCAGGGGATCGATTTCGACGACGAAATGCTTCTTTGCATAGGCGACGAAGAATATGTTTCCTACACTAAAGGCTGCTACCTCGGCCAGGAGATCATTGCCCGCGTTCATTTCAAAGGCGCGCCGCCCAAGAAACTTAAGCCCCAAAAAGAAGGCTTTGTGTTCATAAGATCATAACCTGTTATAATACATTAAGTTATGAATTAAACCTTTTTGGACTAGCGTACGTCTAATACAGTAGAAAACGGATTCAATACGCTTAATGGTTCGACGATGCTCACCATACAAGGAGACTCAAAATGAGATCATTCGATTGGAAGAACGCGGTAGTGCTGGCTGTGGTTTTGGCGGCTTCAGCCGGTTTTACACCGGTGGCTTTTTCGAAGGAAGGCCAGGAGGCTCCGAACCGGGCCACTCATAAGGAAAAGACGGCTGAACTTAAGAAGCTTAAACAAGAGAACCCCGCTGAGTTCGAACGGGTCGTCAAAGAGCGGAAGGAGAAGCTCAAGGAGCGCCTTCAGGAACTGAAAGAGAAAGACCCGGCAAAGTACGAAGAGGTCAAAGAGAAAATGATCAATCGCCGGAAAGAGAATCTCCAAAAGCTCCGGGAAGAAAACCCAGAGAAGTTCCGTGAGATCATGGAGAATAAAGCCCAAAAACTCAAAGAACTGAAAGAAAAGAATCCGGAGCGGTATGAGGAATTCATCAAGAATCATCCGAAGGCCGCGGATCGATTGGAAGATAGGAGAGATCATCGAGAGAATGTTCGGGATCGCAAAGAGGATATCCATGACAGACGCGAAGACGTGCGTGATCGGCGTGAGGATGTCTGGGATGCCAAGCATGACGGCGGCCGCAGGGATCGATTGGAAGATATCGCCGATCGCCGTGAAGACGTCCGTGATCGCAATGAGGACCGTACCGACCGTAAGGAAGACCGGTTCGACCGTCGTGAAGATCACCAGGATCAGGGTGTGAGAGATCATGGCCAAGGCGTCGGCCGTGGCAAAAGTCAGGGCGGCGAGCACCGATCAAGCGGAAAAGGACCCGCTCGTGCTTCAGGAAAGCGTTACTAGTCTTAACGAAACGCAATTGATCTCCCGATCGCTGGGGGGCGACACGCTCGCCTACTCGGCGATCGTGGAGTTCTATCAGGCGCGCGCGATCCGCACCGCCTATGCGCTGGTGGGCCATTGGGAGGACGCGCGGGATCTGGCTCAGGAAGCTTTCATCAAAGCTTACAACAACCTCAAAGACTTCAAGGCTGAGAGTCGTTTTTATACCTGGTTTTATCGTATTCTTTTCAATACCTGCGGCGATTTTTTGAGGAAAAAAAAGATCCGTGGTTTCATTTCTCTCTGGGTCCCACGGCACGCGGAGGAAGAGAACGAAAATTCGTCCCCGCTGGATCAGGCGGCGGACACCGGCCCGACGGCGTTTAAAGAACTTGAAAATAAGGAGCTCGGCGGTCAGATATTCGCAGCCATCCAAAGGCTACCTTTTCAGCAGCGAAGCGTTTTTTCGCTCAGGTACCTTGAGGGTTCCACGCTGGAAGAAATTTCAAGACAGATGAATTTAAGTCTCGGCGCCGTCAAAGCGCACCTTTGGCAGGCGGGTCAAAAAGTCAGGAAAATTCTCACGGAAGGAGGGCTAACCCCATGACGGATGAGAACTTTGAAAAGATGGACCAGGAGCTGAAACAAAATTTGAAACCACTCTCGGAAGTGCCGGTGCCTTCGCGACTTCTCCAGGGCTTCAGCGCTTCGGTGATACGCAAGATCCAGGCAGAAGGAGCTCCTCAGTCCGAACCGGAAACGTTCCGAGGATCGAAGGCAGTATGGCTTGTTCCAACTTTTGCGGTGCTTGTGCTCGCTTCGACGGTTCTATGGCGCTCCGATCTCTGGCGCTCGGTGGTTTCTGAACCCGTGGGTATGATCCAGATGGCTACCAATGTTTCCACGATCTCGGAGGAGATCGACGCTTTGAGAGATCTCGGCGCCTGGACCGAGGAAGACGACGCCAGCGTAGAAATTTGATACAATCTACCGACCTGGGCGGTTAGCTCAGTTGGTTAGAGCACCTCCTTTACACGGAGGGGGTCGTAGGTTCGAGTCCTACACTGCCCACCATTTTCGTTCCAAAATAAAAGGAAATTTATGTCATTCGACACGTTAGGGCTTCATCCGAGTATTTTAAAGGGGATCCACGACCTGGGTTTCATCCGGCCGACGCCGGTGCAAAAAGAGGCGATCCCGCCGATCCTTGAGGGCAAAGACGTCATCGCTTGCGCACAGACCGGCACGGGCAAGACGGCCGCGTTCGTCCTGCCGATACTTCACAGGCTGATGACCGAGCCGCATCCCAAAGCCAAAGGCCTCCGCTCTCTCATCGTGGCGCCTACGCGCGAGCTCGCGATGCAGTCAATGCAGCATCTTCAGGATCTTTCGCGTTATGTGCCGCTTAGCGGCCACACGATCTACGGCGGCGTACCCATGGGTCCGCAGATCAAGGCCTTAAAAGAAGGCGTCGACATCATTTCCGCGACTCCGGGGCGGCTTTTGGACCATGTCTACGAAGGCCGCATCGATTTCGGCGATTGTCATACGCTCGTGCTCGATGAAGCTGACCGTATGCTTGACATGGGCTTTCTGCCCGACGTGAAAAAGATCATTTCACTTCTGCCTCCAAAGCGGCAGAATCTGATCTTTTCCGCGACGATGCCGCCCGAGATCATGAAGCTCGTGCAAGACATTTGCCACCATCCGGTGATCGTCCAGATCGGGGTCAAGTCCAGCACTCCCGTCGGGATCCGTCACGCGGTCTATCCGGTTTCTCAGGATCAAAAGCCGGAACTTCTCTTGAAACTTCTGCGCCAGGAAAACGTCATGTCCTCGGTGATCATCTTCACCCGTACCAAATCACGCGCGGAGCGGTTGTCCCAGACGCTGGACCGGGCTGGGATCCGCGTCTCTGTGCTTCACGGCGACCGGAGCCAGGTGCAGAGAACACGCGCTCTCGAGCAGTTCAAGCAGGGCCGAAGCCAGGTCATGGTGGCCACCGACATCGCGGCGCGCGGGATCGACGTGAAGGATATTTCACACGTCATTAATTTCGACATGCCTCAGACGCCGGAAGATTATGTGCACCGCATCGGCCGCACGGGCCGCGTGGAAGCCACGGGCGATGCCTTCAGCCTCGTCTCTCCGGAGGAGGAGGAGATGGTCCGCGAGATCGAGAAGGCCATCCAGAAACCTCTTCCCCGCGTAACCCTTCCGGATTTTCAGTATCGGAAAAGCTCTTATGGGCCGTCTCATTCAAGGCCATCCAATTCTCATCGGCCAAATACGCATGGGCGATCACACATCTCAGGCGGCAGACCGACGGGCGGTTCTTCGGGCGCTAAGAGACGCTGGAGATGAAGACAAAATCCATCCAAAATATCGAATTACGGATGGAAACGCTGTCGCCGGAGTCTTTTCGCTACCGTGTTCTTGAATCGGCCAAAGATTTCAAGAACTCCTGGATCGAGCTAGGCCAGTATCTTTTCTCGGTCCACAAAGACAAAATGTTCAAGGAGTGGGGCTACCTGACTTTCGAGGCCTATTGCTCCAAGGAAGTCGGCGTGCGGCAGTCAACGGCGCTTAAGCTTCTTAAGTCCTATTCTTTCCTCGAACGCGAAGCGCCGGCCTATCTCAAAGAAATGGCTTCCCAAGATCAAAAACCGAACCGCATCCCGAGTTACGAGTCCGTGAACGCTCTTAGGCTCGCCAAGACGAGCGAACGCGTTCCTGAAAGTGATTACCGGAAGCTTAAGGAAGAAGTGCTCGACAATGCGCGTGAGGAAGGGGAAGTCAAAAAAAAGATCCGCTATATTTTGCAGGCCAATCCTCCGAAGGTTTCGGACGCCACGCCTCAGGACCCGGAAAAAAGAAAGCAGGTGGTTCTAAAAAAAGTGCTCTCACAGCTTCGTGCCGCCAAAATGGAACTAGCCGACTGCAAGATGCCGCCATCGGTGCTCAAAGGTCTAGACGGATTGATCGACAGCCTTGAGGAGATCCAGGAATGACCCAAGAGTTAAAATTTTTCACGCCCAAAGAAGCCAACCAGACGCTCCCCCTCGTGAGAAAGATCGTCGAAGACATCCTGAAGGCCGGAAAGGACATCCGCGATCTCTCCATCAAGATCGGCACGCACTCCGAAGAGGATCCGGGCGTCATTCGTCTGATGGATCAGCTCGAGGATCTCTTCGTTGAGCTGGAAAACCTGGGTTGTTCATACAAGGATTGGAATTTTAGCGCAGGACTCGTGGATTTTCCGGCCATGATCGAAGGACGCGAAGTGTTCCTTTGCTGGAGAAGCGATGAGGATGAACTTAAGTTCTATCACGAAATGGAAGAGGGTTTCACCGGAAGAAAATTGATCCCGGAGGGTTTGATCCGTGGCTGAGATGGGTTATATCCTTTTGGGGATCATTGCCGGGGTCTTCAGCGGGCTTCTTGGCATCGGTGGCGGAACCGTAGTCGTGCCGGCCCTGGTTTATTTCTTTCACATGTCCCAGCACAAGGCACAGGGGACCATCCTGGGGGCGTTTCTACCGCCGGTGGCGCTTCTGGCGTTCTGGAAATACTACCAGAGCGGCAACGCCGATATTCGGGTAGCCGTTTTCCTCGCGATAGGACTTTTTGTCGGGGCTTACTTCGGGGCGAAGATCAGTCTAGTGTTGCCGGAGCTCGTGCTTAAAAGGGTCTTTGGAGTTTTTCTTCTTTTCATGGCGTTCAAACTGATCTCGGGGAAGTAGGCGCCTGTCATCTCGAACGAAGTGAGAGATCTCCGTTCTTAAAGAAAGATTTCTCGCTGCGCTCGAAATGACAAACGGGGCACAAAAAACGAGCTTAAGGAAATTCCTTAAGCTCGTTTTTTATTTATTTAAGTTCTTATGACAGGTGCTTCGAGATCAGCTTCGTCATCTCGAACATCGAGACCTGGGCTTTTCCGAAGATCGGCTTCAAGTTCGCGTCGGCGTTGACGTTCCTTCTGTTCTTTTTATCCTGCAGGTCGTTCTTCTTGATGTATTCCCAGAGCTTCTTGACTACCTGAGTGCGCGGAAGCATCTTGGACCCGACGACCTTCGCGAGGGTGTCGCTGGGGGTCAGAGGTTTCATGAAAGCCGAATTTACTTTTTTTGCCACGGTGCTGTTTCTCCCTTGGTTAAAACGATTGTTAACATTCTCTGTGTCTTTAAGCCGAACTGACTTCCCATATATCTATCATAAAAGCCCCTCTAAAAGCAAAGGAAGAATTTTGCCCCGCTCTCTCGGGGCAGGCTATAATCTCCCTATGCGAGGCCTCTACATCCACATCCCGTTCTGCGAGAAAAAATGCCATTACTGTGATTTTGTCATCACGGGCCGCGGCTCAGCGCCCAAGCGCGATCGTTTTTTAAACGCGCTGGCTTCGGAAATGGATCACGCGGCAAAAAGCGGCGAGGATCGATCGTTCGACACCCTCTACATCGGTGGAGGAACTCCTTCGACTCTGGATCCGGGTGAGAGCCGTAGACTCTTTGAGCTCATTGAGAGTCGTTTCACATTCGGACCGGCCGCGGAGAGGACCTTGGAGGCCAACCCCGGTGATCTCACCTTTGAAAAAGCCGTCGTGTACCGCAAAGCGGGGATCAACCGCGTCAGCCTGGGCGCTCAGAGTTTTCGTGAGGAGACGCTTCATGGGATCAACCGCTCGCACGGAAGCGGGGCGATCGGGGAGTCTTTCAAGATCTTAAGGAGCGCAGGGTTTGACAACATCAGTCTCGATCTCATCCTTTCATTGCCCGGCGAGACGCTCGAGGACGTGCGCTTCTCTCTCGAGCGGCTTCTCGAGCTCGGTCCAGAGCATGTCTCGCTCTACGAACTCACCGTGGAGGAGCGGACCGTTTTCGGCCGGCTTCAGAAAGAAGGGAAGCTCGTCCTGCCCCGGGAGGAAACCTCGCTTCAAATGCTCAAAACCGCGCGGCAATTTTTGAAAGATAATAATTTCGAACATTATGAACTTTTGAGTTATGCCAGACCCGGTTATGAATCAAAGCACAACCTTCTTTACTGGGCCAATGAGGAATATCTGGGACTCGGTCCGGGGGCCTTCTCTTACCTGGCGAGCCGCCGGTTCCGGAGCTCAAGCTCGTATGAAGAGTATCTTTCGAAGATCGAAGCCGCCGACTGGACATCCCTGGAAGAGGACGCTCTGAGCCCTGAAAAAAAAGAGATCGAATCTTTTTTACTTGCTCTTCGTCTGACCGCCGGCGCGCCGGCTTCCAGATTCAGCGTTCTGATCCCCAAGTTGGCGGCGTCTCTGGGGCGCTTGACCCAGCAAGAGCTACTCTCGGTCGATGACCGAACCATCCGGCTGACTCCCAAAGGACAGCTTTTTGCCGAAACGGTTTTTACTGAACTGTCTTTGTGCTAAAATTAACTCAGATGAAGAGCGACGCCAGAACCGCGTACGAAAAAGCGGTGGATCTTTTCGCCTCAGGCAAGGCCGAAGAAGCTGTTGAGGCTCTGCGAAGGTTGATCGAAACGCATCCTGACCATGCCGATGCGTATGAGAGCCTTGGGATGGTGTATTACAAGATGGGCCGGTTGGATGAGGCGATCGAGTGGACCTCGAAGCTTGCGGCCTTGCGCCCTAAAGACTCGATGGCGCACACGAACCTGTCGGTGTTCTACATGAAAAAAGGATTGAAAGAAAAGGCCGAGGAAGAGAAAGCGATCGCCACGGTACTGAAATTCTCGGGAAATACATGAAAAAGAATAATAATAAAAAGAATCACGTTCGCATCGGTCTGATCCAGATGAACTCAGGCAAAGACCCCGAGACCAATCTGAAAAAAGCCATTGCCGAGATCAAGATCGCCGCGGCCAAAGGCGCCAAGATCATCTGTCTTCAGGAACTTTTTAAAACTCAATATTTTTGCCAGACACAGGACGCGGCTCATTTCGATCTTGCCGAGTCCGTGCCGGGGCCCTCGACGGAGGCTTTGTCCAAAGCCGCTAAATCGAATGGCGTTGTCGTTGTGGCGTCATTATTCGAAAAACGCGCCAGCGGCATCTATCACAATACGGCCGCTGTACTCGACGCCGATGGGAAGCTGCTCGGCAAATACCGCAAGATGCATATCCCCGATGATCCCGGATTCTATGAAAAATTCTATTTCGTACCGGGAGACCTCGGTTTCAAATCTTTTAAGACCCGCTTTGCGACCATCGGTGTCCTCATTTGCTGGGACCAGTGGTTTCCCGAGGCGGCACGACTCACGGCGCTTTCGGGCGCCGAGATCCTTTTTTATCCCACGGCCATCGGCTGGAAACCGTCCGAACCCAAAGCCGCCGAGAGCTACCGCTCGGCTTGGGAGACTATCCAAAGAAGCCACGCCATCGCCAACGGCGTCTACGTCGCCGCGGTCAACCGCGTCGGCAAAGAGGGTGCCTTCAAGTTCTGGGGCGGCTCCTTCGTCGCGGATCCCTTCGGCGGTGTCGTTTACCGTGCCGGTGACAGGGAAGAGATCATCATCGCCGATTGCGACTTGTCGAAAGTCGAGCGTACCCGCCGCGAATGGCCTTTTCTGCGCGATCGACGGATCGACTCTTACCAACATATCACCTCACGTGGCTGATAGATTTTCTTCTCGCATGCCTGCCGAATGGGAGCGGCATGAGGCCACCTGGCTCACTTGGCCGACCAATCGCACGACCTGGCCCGGGAAGCTTCTGAAGCGGGTCGAAGAGATTTACGTTCAGATGATCGAGGCTCTTCTTCCCGGTGAAAAGGTCCATCTTTTGGTACGAGACCCCAAAACCGCCAAGGCTGTTTCTAAACGTTTGAATGGGCGGAAATATCCCCTTAGCCGTCTCATATTCCACGAAGTAAAAACGGTCGATACGTGGATTCGCGATTACGGTCCTATTTTTGTGAAAAAAACCGCTGTCATTTCGAGGCCAAAGGCCGAGAAATCTCATAAAGCGGAGATCTCTCGCTACGCTCGAGATGACAAAAATGTCGCGTTCACCAAATGGATCTTCAATGCCTGGGGAGGCAAATACTCCGACCTTGCGCGGGATAACGGGGTTGTGGATCGAATAGGCTATCTGAAACATTTTAAGCGCCTCGACACCGGCATCGTGATGGAAGGCGGCTCGATCGACATGAACGGGCTTGGGACGTGTATCACGACCGAGCAGTGTCTTCTGACTAAGACGCGCAACCCTAAATTTTCTAAAAAAGACATCGAGAAGATCCTGGGAAAATACTTCGGCGTCAAAAAAGTCATCTGGCTCAAAGAGGGGATCGAAGGCGACGACACCGACGGACACGTGGATGACATCACGCGCTTTGTCGGTCCACGCACGATCGTGACGGCTGTTGAAACCGATCCCAAAGACAAAAATCATGCGATCTTGGATGAAAACCTTCGGGTCCTAAAACAATCGAGCGATCAGGACAAAAAACCGTTTCGGATCATCGAGCTTCCCATGCCGGGGCGTGTCGGGCCCGCCAGGGATGACACTTCTTACACCCGTCTCCCGGCGAGTTACGCTAATTTTTATATTGGCAATAAAAGCGTTCTTTTTCCGGTGTACGGAAGTCGGAATGATAAGAGGGCGTTAAGCGTTATAAAAGGTATCTTTAAGCAAAGAAATGTCATCTCCATTGAGTGCAGCGCTCTTGTCTATGGTCTGGGTTCCATACACTGCGTTACACAGCAGCAGCCTGCCTGAATTTTTTTAGGGTCTCTTGAAAAAATATTTAGTGTTTGGTAACAGATATTAAGTTTTAATTAAGGTCTAGTTTCGCAACAGCATTGACGGTCGATAGTCCCTCATGTAAACTTTTCGCACATCTCTCTTCGGAGCCCAAAATTTGAATCATTTAAAAAGTCATATGCCGCAAAAACATCGATCCACTAAAAGTCGTTTTGGACTCGCGTTAAGGACCATTGCCTTAACGCTTTCAGTCTCATTTCTGCTAAGTGACGTCTCCCATGCAGCGCCGGGCTTGGCTTTCAATTTCCTTTCAAGAGACCTTGTATCCGATCCTTCCCTTTTAAAGCTCCCTTCCGAGTTCGCCCGGATCGACGAGATCCATCGCGCCAAGGGTGGCTCGAAGCTTCTAATCCATATCCAGGATGCCCACACCAATTTCAGCGCCCAGGAGAACATCGCCAAGGTCCTGGAAGAGCTCATCACCCGCTATAAGGTCAATACGGTCTTTGTCGAAGGCGGCACCCAGGACGACTCCCTTTCCTTTGTTAGGCCCCTGGCGCCCAAGGCCACACGTGAACGGGTCGCCAAGAAGTATCTTTTAGCCGGTCAGATCAAGGGTGTCGAGTATCTGGACCTCTCCTCCGATCACACCTTCGGGGTCTGGGGCGTGGAAGACAAAGCGCTCTACGACAAGAATCTTAAGACCTACGCCCGCCTGGCCGCAAAGAGGGAAGAGATCCTGGCTTATATTGCAGAGATCCAGAAGCGCACCAGCGCTCTCAAATGCAGGATCTTCCCCAAAGAACTGCGCGTCTTCGACGATTGCGCAGAGAAGTTCACCAAGAAGCAGAATGACTTCAGCGAATACCACGCGCTCCTACTCGAAACAGCGACCCAAGCCGGCGTGAATCTTTTTGGTTACCCGAATTTCCTTTCCTTAAAAGAACTGAAGTCCTCTGAAGCAAATATCGATTTTAAAAAAGCCAACGAAGAACAAACAGCTCTCTTGGAGACCCTCTTCAAAGATCCCGCAGAACGTGAAGAAGCGCTGGCGCTTCTGTCCGGGGAGATCTCCAAGCTTAGATCTTACGACCTGACTCCCGGCTTCTTCTACGAAGCGCTCATTCAGCGCGCTGAAAAGGCGGGCTTGAAAAAAGAGACTTACCAGAACCTCGCCAAGTACACCGACTATCTTAAAAAATACTCCGGTGTGGACGCCAAAGAGCTTTTCAAAGAGATCAAAAGCCTCGAACATGAGATCTACCGCACCACTTTGACCGACGAAGCCGCTTACTATCTCCACGAGATCTCGGACTATCTGTCGCTCTTAAGGAGTCTCCACTCGCTTCAGATCTCGAGTAAGGATTTTGACGCTTACTCGCAATACCGCGGGGACGTGCGATTTGAGACTGTCGTCCTATTGGCGTTCTTGAATAAGCGCTTGTACGACCTCGGCAATGCCGCCGACGTCGCCAAGTTCCTCCCGGTCTTGGACGACAATCGCAAAGACGCCGAAGACTTCTACCACACCAACGAAGACCGCGACAAAGCTTTCCTTGAGAAGTCCCTAAGCCGCATGGAAAAGAACAAGATCAACGTCGCCGTCCTCATCTCCGGCGGCTACCACACCGAGAACCTCACCAAGCTGATGAAAGAAAAGAACGTCTCCTACGCTGTCGTCACCCCTCACATCTCTCAGGAAACCAACATCAAACGCTACGAAGAGATCCTCCTCGGACAGCTTGGACCTGACAATCCGTTGGCGAAGAAGATCGTCTCCAATAAAGCGGAATCACTGGCCGAGTGGGTCCTCGCGGGACGGCCTTCTGATCTTGTGACCGTCATCGAAGACATAGCCCCGCAGATAAAATTAGACATCAAACCGCAAGGCGGCGAAGATTTCCGAAACCGGCTTGCAAACTATCTCGGCGAAGTCCACTCCACAAACGCCGCGCGGTTGCCGACTGCGCGGATGAAGTACAATTCATATGTCTATTCCAATGCAAGCTGGCCGTTTGTGGATGGGGAGTCTCCAAAGCGGGCCTGGGTGCATCGGAACCTGTTGGAAATAGCTCAACGGTATGTGGCATTCTCTTCACTGGAACCCCTTTTTCGCCACATTACGTCCGATGATCCGCTTGAGATAAATAGAATGATTAAAGGAGGAAAGCCTATTCCGGGGATCGATGCCGGTTTACTTCTAAGTTTAAGGGCTCGAGCCACCAAACTGTATGATGATAAAGACTGGACCGAAGAGGGCCGGCTGCAACATTATGTGACTAGTTTAGTGGGGATGGTAAATCAAGTCCAAGACCCTAAAAAAAGAGAAGGACTAATTCAGTACATCGTCTCCGCGTCGGTCGATCCGGGCCATCCGGATGTATTCGCGAACGGCAACGCCGCGCGGTTGGCGGACGGGCGTGGGGATCGCAGGGATTTTTTGGGTAAAGTTGCCGCGGGTTTTGTTGCGGCTATGGTGCCGGTGCCCGAGCTTGTTTCGCAGGCTCAGGATGCTAAAACGAAGGCCTCGGCCACTCGGGGTTTTCCGGCTTCGCTTCAGATCGTCAGAGCTCCCATTAATATCACGAATAAATATCAAGAAAAAGACAACCCGGGGTTATTCCGCAGGATCCCTGAGGATTTTGTCGCCAAAGCCGGAGACATCGGCGACAACCATCTTGTCTTTGCTTTAGAACCTGAGAAACCGGCGGAATTTAAGGGATTTGATGTACAGATCAGGAGCGAAAAAGACGGTCGAGAAACTGACTATCTGCTCAAGTTCCGCAAAGACGGCGAAGATTGGTTCGTGGAAGGCCCGAACGGTCAAGAGACCAAAGCGGCCTTAAAGGAGTATAAAAAAGGAAGGTTTGCGGGAAGATTCACCGTCGCCATTCCCGGCGCGGAGATAATCAAATTCTTCGGCGGTGTGGACGCGCCGCTCAGCCGTCTGGACGTCAAATTCGGGAAATCGTCCGGCAACCTTGTATCCGAGACCGTCAAGAAAAAGCCGATCGTTTTTATTGCCAACGCTTCGGACAAAAAATTAACCCCAGCGACGGACGGCCATCCCAAGAAATGGATAGAGGCCGATAAAGAACCCCTGAATATCACCGACCGTTATACGGACCAATCCGGGTTCTATGTTTTTGCCAGTGTTGATCCTCAGGATAATGATTTTGTATTCATTTTAGAACCAAAAGATATCCCAAAATTCGCGGGTTTTGCTGTGAAGATCTCGGGCAATGATAAAAATGGTACACCAAAGAAATTTGAGGTCGTCTTTGAGGACGATGGCGAAGGATGGGTCGCAAAAGGCCCCGGCGTCGCTCCCACCAAAGCGACCTTGGGACTACTCGGTGATGGCAGGATCGAGGCCGCCATCCCGGGATCCGAGGTCAAAGCCTTTTTCGGCGACGGTGCGACCCTTAACCGCTTCGACGTAGCCCACGGCAAAGCATACGGCAACGTTGAGACCGAAACCCTCAAAGGCAAACCCACCGTCCGTCTCGCCAAACCCTCCGCCGCGCGGTTGACGGCGGGGGTTGAGGAGGAACCGGTCCGCGGGATGGGGGCCATTCTGGCGAGATTTGAATTGTCTCAAATTGACAATCCCGGTCTTGTTGCGGAACGTTTGAACATTCAGGAAACACCGAGCAATGTGGAAGCCAAGTTTTTGGGCAATGTTATAGTCGTACGCGCGGCTGACGGTCGTGTGGGGATCTTTTATAACAAAAATAATCATTTAGAGTTCGTGCATGAGGTAGCGTTTAAACCCTTGAATATCGAGCTTGGGATCTATCGAAGCGAGCAAGGAGAAAGTTACCGTGTTTTTGTGGTCGGTACGAGCAAGAGGAACGACGAAAGGATCGTGGACATTCTTGAGCTCGTCGGCGATACGTTGCTTAACGGATTCCGTCCGGGCGTGGTCATTGTTCCCGGCACACTTAAGATCGAGGATCCGACGTTCAGTTTTGTTGATCCGTCCAGCGGAAAGGAAAGGGTATTTAGTCTTTGGGCTCCAGTTGAAATAACGTCCGTTGATGCCCCCGCCATAAAAGCCGCTGCGCGCCTGCCCCTGCCTACCGGACAGGCAGGTGCCGGCAAGGCGGGGTTGCCGAACCTGAGAATTTCAAATCCATCCGGTAAACTTATTGTCGTCAGCGGCTCAAAGTTTGATTTAACAAATTGGATCCGCGATTTGAGAAAGTCCGTGCCTTTTGAGACTCGCGTGGCTACGGCCACAAAACCGGAAGACATTAAAAATGGTTCTTTAGGCTCTACCGATTCATTTACGATTGGCGATCCAAGCTTTGTTCTCGTGCTGGGGGATGGACACATTGTTTTAGTCAGAGACGCAAATGGATATTCTCAGGAATGGCAGGAATATTTTAAGGATCAAGTTACTGCTCCCATCGCCGCTGCCCGGGCGGCGCGGAGTCAGGGAAGGGTGTTGCTTGCCATGGAAGATCCTTTGGTGCTTCAGATGGCTAAAATTGCAATGGGGCAGATCCCTCTCGATAAGGTAAGGTCTCAATTTGAATCTTTGCGGGAAGGCGATCTCATTGTCGCCAGAAACGGCGGCGCCGGAGGCGATGTGAGCGGTCTTTTTTTCGTGGTGGGCGTGAACTTGGTCGAGCAAACCGTTGACCTTGGCGTCTTAAGGACCGATCAGCCGGGCGGCGTGCCTTTTGAATTCTTAGCCGGGTTGAGAGCGGCAGATTTGGAAGAGATGCTGAGACCTTACGGAAGCTCTTGGGCCAATAACCGATTTGTAAAGGCAGATGATCGAGACGCATTCACTCAGTCGACCCTGGAACTGATCGGACTTTTTGATGTTTCACCGGAACTGCTGAGTCCGGAAGGACTTGACGCCCCCAAACCAACCTTCGATGATGCGTTAAAACTAATCAGCCGTCTCGAGACCGCGGGCTATCATTTAACAATGACAACGGCTCCTTCCGACAGCGGCCTGATCTTATATTTTAATTATGATGTCATTTATCCCAATGGTTCGCGCTCTCCTTCTCAAACAAGCCTGTTTAAGTTCATCTACAATTATCTGACGCCCAAGCCGCAAATCCAGATCCTGCGTTCCAATCCGGAAAGAACCGGATTCACTTCTTTCGCAGAATTTGAAAGAACACCCGGCGTTAACGAAACCGAATTCGACGCGCTTCAAAGGCGACTTGAAGCTCGGGCCGCGGCAGCGCCTCCTTTGGCCGCAGAAGCCTCCGGACCGGTCTCTGTTATCGATGCAGCCAGACTTACGATCAAAAAAACAGATGTCAATTCCTTGAACAAAGGGGATTCATTTAAAATAGGAGCAAGATCAGAATTTAAAATTACAGGAATTGACAGCAAAGGTATCGATCTGTTGTATACGCAAAAAGGAGAATCAGGATCTTCGCGGCCCCTTCGGATCAATAAGGGCAGGAACTTAAAAGACTCCAAGCACGATATTACTATTCATTTAAGCGCCTTAAGGTCTGCGGACATTGATCTCAAGATAGAGGCTCCCGAGTCAATGATTGTTACCCGATCGGCCTTGGAACCGGAGACAAGACTGCCGTTTGGAGCTCACGTCCGAGTTTCGGGGTCCGATGCTTTTGTTTCCATCACTCTTTCCGGACATCGAATTGTTTTCGATCTGCCTTTTTCCCTGCCGCCTACCCTCAAGGGGCATGATCTTGAAAACGCTATCAGGGAGAGATTGAGTGAAGTGTTTAAACCTGATTCAGTAAAAAAGGTAAAGGAGTCGGAAGTCACCGCTGCAGTCAAAGAAGTGGCGCTTGGATTGGGAGCTCAGCCGAAGTTGCTTAGAACCGGATCTGTTGGACCCAGTTTAGTCGACTCCGATTCTGCGTCGTTCATCGATGTAAGCGGATTGTCAGATCTTGAAAATGCCGACGGTTCCAGCGGAGCCAGACTTACGTTGCAGGCTTCGATCAACTCGGAAAGATCGCCACGCAGACCTTCGACACAGTTTATTAGGCCTGAGGTCAGTTCTCAAGAACCCACTTCGGCGCCGCTGGATGTGAAAGGCCTTCGTACTCTCGCGGTCGGACTGGTCGGAGCCAATCCGTCAATTTTTGGAACTAATCCGATCCTGATCCCAATTGGCGGTGAAGGAGTGGCGGTGGTGGGCGGGGCGCCGGCCCAAGGAGCCATCATCAGGGCAAGGCGCTTTTCAGGGGCCTTTCAATTGAGTGCGAACAGATTTGATATTACAGGGAATCGGCTGGTGATCGATGAGAAACCCGTTGAATTAAAGAGCATCTCGACCGGCGAGCTTGTCGCGGGCGTCAGGCAAGAACGCCGTCTGGCCGAAACGGCTGCGGCTCAAGTTGAGTCCGTCTCCGTGCGCGCGGCTTCCTCCGCCAAAGCGGTCGAATTGGAAGCTGAGCTCGATCTCGACGCGGTCGCGAGAAATTCGGTGCCGCAAATCAGTGAGTTGGCAAAGCTTCCTCTTTTAGGCAATGGCCGTGATTCGAGCGCCAGAAACCGTCTTGGGAGAGGGATCGCCCAGCTTGCGGAGATGGTGCCCGCGGGTTCTTTTGGCGCTTTTGTGCTGCCGGCATCCGTGGTCGAGGGATCCGCCGGATTCAAAGAGACCGTCACTTTGATGAACAGGATCTTTAAGTCGCAAAATATCGGGCTTGTTCTATCGATCACGTATCATGCCGGCGAGTTGTCGACCCGAGAGATCCAGAAATTGGAGACGCTTTCAACCGATAATATCAAGGTGCTTGCCCAGCAGGTCATATCCGATGATAGAACGCCTGAAACCGTTTTATCAGGGATCGAGACCGCTGGGATCCGCGATCTCAAATTCCTTGTGCTTGGGGCCAATTTGAACGATCTTATGACAGATCGTCTTGGGTATGTCCGATGGAGACAGCAGTCTTTGGATGTTCCTCAGAGTCTCAGAGACAACACGCAGTTCCTCGGCATTGAAAGTTTTGGAGCCGAAGATGTTTTTTCAGGTTCCGGCCTCTTGGTCGGCGCTTTATCGATCGTTTTCGAGTATTTTCATATTTCCACCGCGCTCCTGCCTCGGCTTGAAGTCAGAAGAACGTCTTGGGGCACTTATTACGTCTTAAGCCCGATCTCTGACGCGCAACTTGCGGCCGCTCTTCTGTCCAAGCGCTTCTCGGAATCGTCCGCCTGATCCTAACTCAGATTTTTTGCTCCTTAATTTGAATCATTTAAAAAGTCATATGCCTCAAAAAGATCGACCCACTAAAAGTCGTTTTGGACTCGCGTTAAGGACGATAGCCCTAACACTTGTGGCTTCGTTTTTAGTCAGTGACATTTCCCACGCCGCGCCCGGACTGGATTTCAGTTTGTTTTCCGGCGACTTGGCCGCGAATCCGTCGCTTTTAAAATTTCCTCTCCAGACCGCAAAGATCTCCGAGATCTATTCCGCCAAAGGCGGTAAGACTCCCAAACTCCTCATCCACATCCAGGACGCGCACACCAACTTCAGTGCTCAGGAGAATATCTCTAAAGTCCTAGAAGACCTCGCAAGCCGATACAAAGTAAAGACCATCTTTGTCGAGGGCGGCACCGGAGACGACTCGCTTTCCTTTATTAGGCCTCTGGCCCCAAAAAAGACCCGCGAGCGTGTGGCGAAAAAGTATCTTTTGGCCGGCGAGATCAAGGGCGTGGAGTACCTAGACCTCGTATCCGATCACTTGCTGACCGTGTGGGGCGTCGAGGACAAAGCGCTGTATGACAAGAACCTCAAGACCTACGCGTCGATCGCGGCCGGTCGTGAAGCGGCGCTTGGCTATCTTTCGGAGATCGATCAGCGCGTCTGCATGCTGAAAGAGAAGCTTTTTCCAAAGGAGCTGAAGAGCTTCGACGAGTGTGTTGAGGCGTTTGAGAAGAAAGAAAAAGATTTCAGCGAATACCACTCGGCCCTCTCGACTGCGGCCGCCAAAGCGGGTGTGAATCTCTTTGGCTATCCCAACTTTCTGTCGCTCGAAAAACTGAAAGCTGCCGAAGAAAACATCGATTTCAAAAAAGCCAACGAAGAGCAGAACGAGCTCTTGAGCTCAGTTTTCCAGAACGCCGCGGAGAGGGAAGAGACTCTGGCGCTTCTCTCCGGCGAAGTGTCCAAGTTAAAATCCACAAGCGTTTCGTCCGTATTCATCTACGAAGCCCTGCTTCAGCGCGCCCGATCGGCCGGTTTAAATCCCGCAAGCTACGAAAACCTCGCCAAATACACTGACTATCTTAAAACGTTCGCCGATGTGGACCCCCAAAAGCTTTTTGAGGAGACCAAGAACCTCAAAACGCAGATCTACCGTGAAGCTCTCGGAAAAGACGAAGCTGCGATGTATCTCCACGAGATCTCCGACTACCTTTCGCACCTGAAAGCCCTCTACTCGCTCCAGATATCCAAAGAAGACTTCGAGGCCTACATGGCCTACCGCAAGGACGTGCGCTTTGAGACGATCGTTCTCCTCGCCTTCCTTAATAAGCATCTCTACGACCTTGGCCGCGCCGGAGACGTCCAGCGCTTCCTCAAGCTTATCGACGACAACCGCAAAGCCGTGGAAGACTTCTACCACACCAATGAAAGCCGCGACCAGAGCTTCGTCGACAAAGCCCTCAAAGCCATGGACAAGGACAAGATCTCCACCGCCGTCCTAATCGCGGGCGGCTACCACACCTCGAATTTGAAGGAACTCCTAAAATCTCGCGGCGTCTCCTACGCCATCGTGACCCCCCAGATCAGCCAAGAGACGAACATCAAGCGTTATGAGGAAATCCTTCTTGGCCAGCTTGGGGATGAAAATCCGTTGGCGAAAAAGACTGTGACGGCGAACGGGGCCAAAACTCTGGCGGAACCGATGGTGATGGATAGGCCTGTGGATTTAATCGTCAGAAATATCGCTGAAGAAGTCACAGGCGTTAATTTGGTGGATATGAAAACCGGTAGTCCGCGTGATTTCGAAGTTCGGATTTCAAAATATGCACCGACTGCCGTACCCAAACAGGCACACCAAACCGCTCCTGCCTCCGCCGCGCGGTTAGCGAGCGTAAAGCAGAGAGTTTTAATCACAGCTGCGGTTATCTTGACGTCTTTGGGCGCTTTTTTTGCCTGGCCTACCTCAAAAAAGACTGATTCTTCGCCAAAACCTGCGGAATCTTTGATCTCAGAAAATATTCCTCAGAGAAAATCGAATAAGATCGTCGAACCGAAGGTTAGCTCCCCCCAGCCTGAACCCCAACTGCCTGAAGTCGCGGGAGTGAAGCCGGACCTTGACCATGCCGTCAATATTCAGCGCAAGAGCGGGACCGGCAATCAGATCGAGATCCGGACAGAGCCTGATGGCAGTATCTATTCAAAGAACATACTGGCCTATCAATATGACCCTAAGACACGAACCGTCACTGTTTACGGACCTTCAGTTGTTGTTAAAAATGGTGTGGTCTATGACGATTTTGGGACGCTTAAAGTGAACTCTGTATATTCGTATAAAGAGCTTAAGGAGTACGCGGGTAAACTGGGCATAATGGTTAATGTGTTGGAAAACGTTATCAACGATCTAGCCAGAACAAGTGAATTAACCGATCAAGAACGCAAGGACATTGAGACGATCATCGCGGCTCTTCGAGCAGAAATAGAACAAACAAAGGCAGCTCAGAAATCCCAAACCCCATCTCTCAGATTGCCTTCACGCATAAGGCTCGATCTCCCCAAAAGTGACGGCGCGCGGTTGGCGACACAGCAGGTTTTGATCAAGCCGGAGCAGATCGGACTTACTGAGAAGAGAGAGAAGGATTATGCCGCGGCGCTTGAGGCGTATGACCCTTGGATGACCAGCTATTCCGAAAGCCTAGCAGCCGACGAAAGAACGAAGCAGGCTATTCTTTATTCAAGAGCTTTGGCCAAAGCCAGAGATGAATTATTAATGGATCTGATGACCGGGTGGGAAAAAATCTCCGGAAATAAGAAAAGGCTCAAGAGGGAAATGCTGGATTATGTGGATGCTGGATTCCGGGAGATTATTTTAAGAAGGGTAAAAATTAGTCCCGCATTGACCGCTCAGGAGTTAGATAGAATTTTGGATGACGCCAATACCGTCTATCAGCGGGCCGCCAATGCCGCTCTCGAAGAGAGTTTGCTTTCTCAGGTGAAAGATCCATCCGCCGCCGCGCGGTTGGCGATCAAGGTTACGGAAACTGTTCCCGTCTCTGCGGGTTTGGATATCCCATCGCGGCTTAATCTAGACAAAGAGGGGAAAAGATACGCGTTTGTAGGAAATCGCGCGGAGATATCATCTGCTTTTTCAGCCGGTGGCGCGATAAAACTGGAATATTTCATCAATGCAAGACCTCAGCTCAAAGTCAAAGTGGTCTTAAAGCCGGACGGAACCGTTGAAAGCGCTTCCCTGACCTATGACGGTAAACCTATCAGTGAATTCCCAGCATCGGCATGGTTAAGGTATTACGATTTATTGGATGCTTGGCTGCCCTCTTTGACGGGAAAGAAATGGACTCAAGAAGGCCTGGCCGCCGCGCGGTTGGCTGTTCGGGCTGGGTTCATTCACAACGAAACCGGAACGCCCATTCTTCTGACGCTGACTAAAAGTAATGAATTAAGCGTCAACCGAGTTAGGTCTCTGCCTACCGGCGAAGGACAAGTGATCCCGATCCAGCGGGTCTATTTAACCGCTTCTCTTAAATTGAGTCCCGACCAGAAAGCGGAAGGCGTTTTGCAAGATATCGCCCAAAGACTTCAGACGGCCCCCATCGATACTTGGAGAAATATTCTGGAAAATGCCGGCTATATCACCGCAAACGCGCGGCTGGCAACTACGCCTGCGAGCAGTACGCCGGCCCCTCTGAATAAACAAGACTTGATCCGGAAGGTTGTGAAAGCGGTGCGAAATGAGGGTTTGGGGAATGATGAACCCTGGTTTTTTAGCCTCCAGTATCTGGGCGAAGGTCAAAAAGCTATCCACGGCCAGTCATTACATGGAGCTGTGGGCCTTGGACAAGGCTTGCATGATCTTCTGCCTGATGGGATAAATTTCAATCCAAATCCGCTTATTTACACTGACTTTGAGCATGAGACAACAGAGATCGTAATCGAACCGTCCGCCGCGCGGTTGGCGAGTCAGGCTTTCACGGAAACAACAACGCCTAAGCTGACGATCGATATTCGCTACGGCGGGCATCACAACATCCAAGTTCTTGTTGACTCAAAGACGGGCAATCAAATCGTACTCAGCCGGTCTTTCAAAGCCGATGAAATACTGTCTAACGAGCGCCTCGGGTTGATTGCGACTGATCTGGCGAGAACATTGGACGCTACGTTCAGCGGACGGTTGGTGTTGGACAACGATATTCTCCCCATTCTCGCCCGGTCGGGGCTTACTCCCGTATCTCTGGCTCCCAAGAAGCTCTCCGAGGATTCTATCCTAGGGGTCTTCCTAGAATTGAGCGGGTGGTTCATGGATGCATTGCGGATGCTGGGCCAAATCGTAGGGACGGCCCTTTCGTGGATCATCCGACTCCAACCGGACCAAAGATCCACCCGGATGAATCCAAAGTCTACCGGAAGGCCAATCGACGATGATAATTCACCAGGCGACGCCGCGCGGCTAGCGGGTTTTGATGCGGAATCGACAATAGCCCAAATCGACGCTTCGATCAGTAAAAGGAATTACTTCCGCGTAGGACTTTTGGCCGCGGTAGCGGTATCGTTTGGTTTGGGAGCGGCTTTTTTTACTGTCTTCTTGAAATCACGACCTACCGCTCAATCCATCACTAATGAAGGTAACGATCAAGGCGCGCGGTTGGCGGAGCCGGCTAGATTCGAGACCCATCGAACTGTTCCTAGAGGAGTGATAGTCTCGGCGGTGGCTGTCTATCAAGGTGTGTTGGCGACAGTCTATCAACAGACCGGGGGTGCTTTTACCAGGTACTATAGTCGGACTTTTGACATTCGGGATGCTGATCAAAAGACTTTGGAAGCGGTCGCTCGAGGCGTCAGGGATGCCTTGGATAAAAGGTGGGCCAAGAGGCGATTGACGAATGAAAACGTGAAGGGAGTGGTTGATAATTTTGAATTGCCGCCTCAAACGCTTAGGGTCGGACGTCCATTCTTAGATCAGCCAGACGAAGTCGGTGCGCGGTTAGCAATGAACGATCGACTCAACAAAGACGTTGGCGTGATGAAGCAAGGAAAATATCGTTTGAAAGAGCCTGCTATCACGGCGCTAAGGCAAGCGGGAATCAATACTTTGCGCGACATTACGAATCTTCCGGCGGTGTATCCCGAAGGCATAAAGATACCGGGTATCGGCCCACAGAGTATGGGAACTATTAAATATCATCTTCACTCCCGCGGCCTTCTCGCAACGCATGAATTGGATAGTGTTCGTAAGTTGGTGGCTGCTTTGGATGCTAAACATTTAGATTTAAGAAACTTTTTTTTGGATGAACTAGGAGATTCCAGCCAACTTGCTAAAGTCAGTGAGGGTATTCGTATCGCGGAACTTGTCAATTGGTTGGCAGCTAACGCCGGTCAAGACGACACTTTTCTTAAAAAGCGTCACGGGTTCACTGACTTAGGAATCGAAGGGCTTGAAGTTTTTGGTGTCCGTTCTCGAGTTTCCGAGCCTGCCTCCGCGCGGTTGGCCCGTTCGACTCCGGTCGCGCGGTTGGGGAGCCGGCGGGAAGGAGATGGGGATCTTTTGAAGCGGACCCAGCCGGTAAGACGTGGGCATATTTTGGCGATATTAGCAGATGCCCGGCATCGTCTTAATTCATCGGCGAAAGGAAATACGAATAGGTATGGAAGCATCGCGGCTCTCATTGACGCCGCTCAAGTCTTGGCGACAAGGACGGACCCTATAATGGTTTTTGGCCCGATACTGAATATTCTCCAAGCCCTCCATGTTGTGCCCGTCCCGGCAGGGGTAGCAACTGCGTCTTCGAGCGCATCAATCTCTCAGGATAAAGACTCCTTGATCAGGCAAGTCGTACAGTCATTGCATGATCAGCGTGTGGGGGACGATGATCTCTTGACATTCAACTTCAAGTATTTGGGGCCACCTAAAAAGACCAATCAACTTAAGTCTGTGGCCGGAGCTTTAGGTATTGAAGCGGCATTGGATAAGTTTCTACCTGATGATGTAAATTTCACCAAGGCGCGTGTTGACGTTGATTTTGATAAGTATGAAGTAAAGATCGTGGTTGAGCCATCGACCTCCGCCGCGCGGTTGACTTGGACTTCAGCACGGGAAAAAAAGGCGGCGAAGGTTGTGGCTGAGAAGCTGACTTCGGTTTTGGAAGCTCCGACGACTGAAATGGCCGAGCGGTTCAGACGCGGCGGTTACGAGCAGGAGGGCTGGGGGGTTTCCACGGGAGCGGCGATCAACGGATCTTTCGCTTTGAGTGGCGATCAAGGCTATTTCACAGAAGACAAAAATGCCAAAGGCCAGACGGGTAAGGAAGTATTTTTGGAAACCGTCGGCGCGATGCAAAAATTCTTTGATGACCGGAACAATAAACTTGCGGCAAACGGGCATAGCGTCAAGCTCATCATCAAGCCCGGCATCGGCGGCCAACACACTCCCTTCCAGGGTACCGCGGATATTTTCCAGATCATAGATCCTAGTTCCGGGTTGATCGTTGGTGAATACGAACTGGGCAAGGATTTTGCCTCCTCTATCCAAGCTCAGCTAACGAAGCTCGGAGCCGAGTGGGATGAAGTGGTCGTGATCCCAAGCTCTAAGTCCGGCTCAACCGATGAGACGATGATGATCTTTGTCAAGATCATGAGAGTTTTACTCGAGAAGATCGCCACGGATAAGGGCCTAAATGGAACAAAATTTTCGTCCGACGTATTCGATATTCTCCATGAGATCAATTTTCCCGGCGGTAAAGAAAGGCAACCTGAAGACCTCTTCAAAGTAGATCCCGCCCAGTATGGCACGGACAGCCTGGTCACTCTTGTAGCTGAACGCACCTCGATCAGCCGTACGCTCGTGCAGGCCGTATTCGCTCAGGTCTTTGGAAACATGTTCTTTGAAACGACCGACGACGTGAAACAGAGCCGGCTTTCGGCCTTTGTCCGCAATTCAAAACTGGCGGACGACTTGGGAGACGACGCGCCCCGTCTCGGGGCGATGTTCGAGAACGTCGGCGGCCGCTGGACGGGCGACCTGCACATGATGACCTTCCTCGCGTACCATCATCTGGATGCCGAGGCTTACTGGAACGTGAGAAATAGAGGGATCCATCAGGCGCGAGCGGGAACTCACCGAGGCAACAATATTGGTAATCACATTTTGGACAACAACTTCAAGCATATCGCGCTTGTCATACCGGATGAGCTTTTTTGGTTCGGCAAATCCATCGAACAGAACTTCAACGAGAGTATCTGGCAGGAAGGCTTCGCCAATTTGGTCGCTATCCGCGAAAGCGATTGGGAAGCCCAGTCCGAGCATTATCAAGGCCAGGATGACAGTCTGGTCCTAAGCCTCACGGGTCGTCCGATTTCCGGGTTTGCGCCGCACGTGGTCCACTTGCCGATCGCGGAAGGCTATAAAAAAGATAAAAAGATCGCGGTCGAGTTCTTTGCCGATCTTTGGACTACCTTTTACTCGGCTACCGCCACGGGCGGCTATCGCCTGATAGCTCGCGCCTTGAATGAGGCTAATTATAAACCTGAGCAAGTTGATATCAATGATCTGGACAACAAAGCCACCCAAGTTGTCCGGGAAAATCTTTTTGTCCTCCAGCCGTACGTTGAATTGGGCAAAAACCTCCTCGAAGGCGATCTGAAACAATTGCAGGCGCGGGAGAGCAGTGAAGCGGGAGCTATCACCGCTGATTTTGAAATCCGCCGCGCAGAGGCTGTTGCGGGTAAGATTCAAACCAACGTTCCTTCTATAGAGATCCCTTCCAATGCCGCCGATCCCAAAAATTTGACACAAGCGATCATCAAGGCCGCCAAATATGCCAAAGCCCAACGCCGCAAGTTCGTCCCATTCATCTATTTGGAAGGGAAAAAATTCAATGAGCTTCGTAACAGTCTGATCAAGCTGGGTTATGAGTGGGTCCTGCAGGGCACCGGGGATCAACACATCAGCTACCAGCAGGTTCTTTCCCAGCCTGAGAAATACTTCGTGTTCTTTGTGTCTTTCGTACCCGAGCAACCCATTGAAGGCGATCCGGCCATCGGTTTTGCCAAAGGGTATCTTCACAACGTGAGCGCTCACCACGTCCGAGATGCCTTCGCGGAGGCTTCCTACAAAGCTTTGACCATCAGGCGCGCGGAACAAGGCGGCCAGGGTGTATTTCTCAGACTGGAAGATTCACCGGAAAAAATTTCAATGCTTCATGATGCCGCCAAAAAAGCCGCCGCGCGGTTGGCTTCAAACTCTCGAAGAGAGATCAATTTCTTAAAAACTTTTATGATTAAAAAAGTCGCGCCTATTTTTGAGGAACTATTTGAAGGCGGCCCCGCGGAAGCCAGAAAGCGAATGAAAAAAGAGGCCAAAATCGACGAGACACCCGTAACCATTTACGATCCTCTGATCGAAAGGCAATTTCACCAGCACAAAGTCGGGCAATTTCCGGATGACGGGATTATCGGGGAAGAGCTGGCCACGACCCGTTTTGACCGACGCATGTGGACGATCGATCCTATCGACGGTACAGCTGATTTTGAAGAGGCAGGGGATCATTTTGGGACACTGACCGCTTTGTACGCGGATGGCGCGCCTCAAGTAGCCGCGGGATACTGGCCTCGACTAAAGCTCGACGGCAAAAAAAGCAAGAGCCTAGTAACCGCTCAAGCGGATACTCCCGGCATTCGCTTAAACGGCAGACTGATCAAAAAAGCGCAAATTGAGAAAATAAATCAAAGCAAAGTGATTTATATCGGTTCGCATCCCCAAGCCAAAAAAGCGCTGCGACAGGATTTGAGAAAATATTTTGAGCAAAGAGGCTATACCGTAGTAGACAGTAGAGCGGGCGGCGGCGAAGTGGCCGAGATGATGCTCAAAGGCACGGCCCACCTTTATATTCATCTGACGCCTGCGAGTGTGGATGCACCCACCAACGCATTTTTCGCGGAAAAGCTGGGTCTCAAAACTTCGGACCGTTATGGCGACTCCATTTTTCCCATCCGCTTTCATCAACTACGGGAAAAGCTTTTCTTTGATTCGCTCATCATCGGATCGCCGGAATCGCATGCCGAGGCCATGGCCGCTTTTCAAGCCCTTGGCGATCCCGCCGAAGATCTGCCTTGGACCGACGCGGAAAGAAATATGCCCTCGGTTGAGCTTATCCGGCATCTGAATCAACAGATTCGCCATGCTAAACAGCGGACTGAGGCAGATTCTTATGCGGGGCGAAAAAAGACGGCAACACAGCGAACCCTTCGTCATGAATTGGCCGCCGCTGTGGCGCCTACCGCGGGTCTTATCAATGAGCATACCCAGCAGGAGCTTGAGCGTCTGGTGCAAGAGGAGCCTTTCCAGCTGGCCGTGTTGGATCCCCAGACAGGCGCACTGAGCCGTATTAAAAAGATTTATGATGAGAAGTCCAAAACCGGCAAATCCACCTTGATCGGCCAATCCGGACCACCCGGCGCCGGAAAATCAGAGGGTGGTAAATACATTGCCGAAGCCGTGGCCAAGCAAACCGGATCTGAAGTGTTGGTACTCAAAGAAGACAACACGCTGATCCAAAGAGATCCCGTGAATCTTCGAGGCAACGGCCTTCAGGGCAAATTTCAGTGGGAGATCCGGGATCGCATGCTGGACAGCCTTCGTAATGGCAAGTCTATCCTCAAGCCTTCGTTTGATGACGCTACCGGCGGCAACTTGATGATATCTCTGGACTCCAAAGGCGCTGTGGTCATCCATCACGGTAACCGTACCATTCGCATCGGCTATAAAAAAGGAAACCGTACCTTTACTCATGAGGAAATCCTTTTGCTTCCGGGCAAAGAGCCCAAGAATTTGGCCGAAGAACGCGCCAACCCAACCTCGGATACCGGAGTTTTCATTTCTGGCTCAACCAAGTTTCGCATCCGTTTGGAAGATGGCCGGCTGGTCATTGGTTTTCAGTCTATGGAAATCATCTCGGTCAATGAAAGTGGAGATACAGTCCCTGTCGAGCGCCTGACCGAGCACGAAATTGATTTGCTGCCAGGCAACCGGGCTAAAGTACACACCCGCATTCCTGCGGGCCAAGATCATTTGAATCCCGAGGCCAATTTTGAGTTGGAACTCGTAAAAGATCCTTCTAAAGCCGATGAACTTCGTAAGGCAAAGCCGCTCAAAGAATTTGTACGGGCCGGCACCCCTGTGGTTTTTGACGGGCAGTTTGCTTATCTGCGCCTGCAAGACGGCAAATTTGTCCGCCATAGCGGCCTGTTTGATGTGGCGCTCAATTACCGCGCTCCAAGGATCGTGCGCTGGACCCGTGATTGGGGCCGGAGCGCAGAGCGCGGCCGAACGCCGTCTCAGCAACTGGATAATGCGGCACGCTTTTGGGAACGTGCGGGTACCGAGGAGGAGCTATCGGTCCCCTCGGGGGTGGCTCAGGGCATCATTCAGGTCAATACGACCGACTTGGCGGAATCGATCCAACGTTTAGTGCATTACGGACGGGAACAATGGCCAGCCTATAAGAGCCTTTTAAGGCAATTGGGGATTCAGCCCGAGAAGATCGACGAGTGGCAGCGCGAGAATCTCATTGTCCCGAAACTTTTGGAACTCTTAGTTGATTTGAAAGGTTCCATTACGAGAGTCCGGACAGTGGACGGCTTAGAGGAATATCAGGTCGGTGATTTTCTATTTCACGTGGAAGAAGGCCGTTCTTCTTTGTCCGACGCGGCCGTCGAGCGCAATCGGCAGCTTTTTAAGCGCATGAACTCCGTGATGGGCGGCAACACGGTTGTGGATTTGTCGGGGCTCGGATTTGTCACGACCGTCAACGCGGGCCGGAAGCGTTTTGGAAAAGTTTCGGTTTGGAATAAGGGAGAATTGGTAACGGACCGCTTGAACGTCTTGGCAAAAAAGGGCGATCAGGCGAGCACTCAAGAAGGCGAGCACTGGATAGACGGCTTTATCGCCCAAGAGATTGAAATGCACCGACGGGGTGTGGTAGATGCCAAGCCTTCTTTGGCGCACCGGCGGATCTTACCGGTGCACGGCCAAATGATCGTGACCGTGGTGAGTCCTGAAGCGAACCTCATCATGGGGCCCGAAGCCTTGGAGCTTTATGGGAAGGAATACATCGCCGGTTCTGAAATCGAGATCATTTATTTGAGTTCTGATGTGCAGGCGCAAATCCCCGAAGCTTTTAAGCCGTATTACCGAAAGAGAGTCTTGCAGACATGGGGCAATAACATCGCCAACGACAAGCTGCAGCGCCAAGAGATTTTAGAGGGCTTTTATCAAAACCATTTTGAAACCGTTCTTCCCGGGCGCGAAAGAACGCCTCTCAGCCGGCTGCCGGACTACCTGAAAGCCGTTGCCCGTGAAAAAGTGGATATCGTCCCGGTAATGATCCAGTTTCGCAACTGGGACGTGGAGCATCCGGCGCTTTTCAAAGAGCGGCTGAGCCATATGCGCTCCGTGTATACGGCTTATTTTATTGAACAGACAAGCCGGTCTTATTTCGACCACATCCGCACGGACAATGGCACGCCGCAACTCTTATGGACGACTCTCTTGGTCGATGCGTACCCCGATAAATTCAACAAATTCTACCAACTGTTGAAAATTTTCTACGAAGAGTTGCTCGATAACCCCAACGTGATTGATGAGATGACCAATAGCGAGGTCCGCGATTCCGTTCAAGAGAAATACCAGCAAAGTTACGACCGAAAAGGTTTTGAGTCGCCGGCCATAGATCCTTTTTCGTGGAGATCTTTCGATCATTTTTTACGAAAGACCCGCTCGCTCAGTTCGAGTTTGGCAGGGGCAAGGCTCGCTTCATTCAAAGTCAAAGACAGAGCGGAATGGCGACGGCTTCAAGACGTATTGGCAAGGCCGATTTCAGCGGTGATGACAGATCTGGATGGGACCGTGACTAAAACAAACCAGGCGACTGGAAAAGTTGCCAGGGGTTTTGTGCGTTATCATCGCGCTAACGTGCGCCGTTTGGCCCAGCTTGCCGACAGAGGCGTGTTGGTGGCGCCCACGACCAATCGCAGGCCGCAGAAAGCCAAGGCCTATGCGGAAGAGATTCTTGCCAAGACGAGCCAACCAAAGGACGCGCGGCTTGAAGTGTATTGGGCTTCAGGATTGGGTGGAATGGATTTTGCCTCAAAAGAAGAATTCACCAATTTTAACCTGTCATTTTCCGATTTAGATCAAAACAAAGTGATTGATGCTCTTCTGGCCTCCGGAACCATTGTTTCAACCGAAGACGCAGTAGTGGAGAAAATGGATGGCAAAGTGAATGTTTATATCCATGCGCCGCCAGGCAGCGCAGAGAGAAACAAGCTGATCCAAAAGATCCAGCTTGCCCTCCGCAGTTTGCGGCCATCTGGTCTTGATCTCAAAGTCATGGACGGTGGCGAGCATGTCCTTTCCATCCTTCCAAGGGTCACTGACAAAGCGCGTCCCAAAAAATTCATCAAAGCACGCTATGGTTTAAATGAAAGCCAGATTTTAAAACTCCTGGACCAGCCCCAAAAAGGCCGCGCGGACGCGGCATTGGCCAGGTACAACGGCATCCATGTTGGTGACGACGTCAGAAATTTACCACCCGGTGTGATCAGCACCAAAAAAGCGATCGGTTTGACGGGCCCTCAAGCCGCTTATTGGGTTCTCCGACACGCGAATTTTGTTCCCCTTTCAAAGAGAGCCAAACCAGATTCCGCCGCGCGCCTGTCTGCCGACCAGGCAGGGTTGGCTCCCGTCGAGAACCAAGTCAAAAAACTATTGGTCGAAGTGGAGAAGGCCGGGACGTTCAATAGACTCTATGCGGTCGTCAAAAGGTTGGAAGGCATTGAGAAGCTTTCTTTTGGAGCAGCGGTGCGGCATATCGAGAAATACAAGATGGGCAACGCATCCGATAAATTGGAGTATGCCAAGAAATTTCTGAAGCTTTTTCATGCCACTTGGAGCGAGGAGGATGGTCTGCCGGAGGGAGTTCTGCGCGAGGTGGAGCCTGCCGGTGACAAGAAGACGCTCCGCTCTCTTTTGCGCTTGTTCTCACTGAGACGGATCTGGGACGGCATCCATCGTGTCCACGGATTTCTTTGGGACAGCGGCGAGGGCGAAGCGCCGGTCGTGGATCTCAGGAACCGGTTGGGTACCGTCAAGCAATTTATTGCAGAGACTGGCGAAGATTTTGATCTGATCGCATCTTTGGAATACCAAAGAAACGATGGTAAGCCTACGATCACCGGCTCTTACAAGCGCCGGCAGTTTTTCAACTATTTCATGGAGAACTTGGAATTATTTCGTGGGAAAGACCGCATCAAGCGCGTCTACATCAATTCTTCAGGCAACGCGATCCAGGGGCTTCTTTTTACCGTCAATCTTCTGAAAGATCTGGGCCTTTTGCCTAAAGATCTGATCGTCGTCATGGTGGCTCACCCCGGCCTTGATGACGAGAAAAAGAAAAAGATCGAAAAACAGTATGGCGATACTTTCGGAGGTATTCTTGAGATACCCGATTTTATCAAAGAGGCCAAGAAACTTGGGATGTTCCGGGGAAAGAGCGAGAAGAAGTTGAATAAAGACCTGCTAGAGATCAATTTGACTCTCAGCAGTCTTGACGATTTCACGAAAATTCACAATCAAAAGGATCCCAAAGACAAGATCGCGCATATCCGGCCTTCCAATGACGAGAGCATGGTCTTGGGCGGCGCGTCTATGCTGCATAATCTATGGGAAGGCGCAAAAAAATTAGGTTTTAAACGCCTCGATCAAGTAGGCATTCCTCTTGGCGGCGGAGGGCCCGCGGGCGGTATGGCACTATTGGCGTATTACATCGCTCGACTCTTTGGCCAGTTCATCAAAATTTTTGCCAATACTTCCACGACGACCGTGGCGGGTATAGGCGGCGGCATGGCTATCCAAGCGCCGCAGTCCTTTGTCCGCAGGATACAAAAAGCTCTTGGTAGAGATTTTCTTGAATTCGGGCGTATTCCGGAACCGCTGGTTTATAAAGCATTCATTGATCTTCGTACGGCCGGATACAAGGTTGAGCCCACTTCAGCCGTGACCCTCGCGCGCCTTTATTGGATCATGTCGGATCCTTCGCAGTGGCATCTTTTGAAACCGGGTCCTGACGGTCAAAAGAAAGTCATCGGCCTTGTCTTAAGCGGCGGCAATGTTGGAGAAAACGTGATCAACTACGCCGCCGACATTTACCGTCGCGACAAAATGACCGGGCTAGATTTTCTCTGGAATCCGCCCGTGACGGACAACTTCATCGCCCAAGACATCATCCAGCAAGCCGAAAAGTATTCCAAGATCGTAGAGAAAGACTCCAAAGTCCGCGAACCTCGCGGGGAACAGGTTCTCCAAACGAAACTTAACTCAGTCATAAACGCCAAAAGCCCCGCCGTCACCCAAAAATCCCGCCGCGAAGCCCAAAGGCAGCTTAGATCTATCACCAAACTAGCCGCCGCGCGGTTGGCACCTCAGTTGGGGCCGACTCGGCCGGAATTGGAAAAAGAGTTCATCCGGCAGGTTGAAGCGAGTTCGCCTGAGCACGTCAAAAAGCCGTTGCTATTTGATATTCGGAACGATAAAGGCCGTATTCAAGTAACGCTGCTGCCGCGACATTTGGAAGAGTACGATGCCGTGACCAACCCTGACGGTTTGGGTCTTTTGAAGTGGCTTAAAGACTATGAAAAAGAAGCGAAGGTCGCGACGGCCGGTATCCGCTCCTCTCAGAACGTTCTATATCCCTGGGATACTCGTTTTCGCGTGAATCAGGTGGGGGTGGCATTGGCGACGCTGGGCAAAGCGCTGGCAGCCAAGGAGCTCTACCACGGCGCCAAACTCCAAAAAATGGCGGCCGGTGAAGTGCGGTACAACACCCCCGAGTATGTGGAGCTTGTCGCCAGGATCCAAGCGGCGCAGGGGATACGCACTTATTTGCCGAATTTGCGCAAGACCCTTACGATCTGGATGACTTCCTTTTTGACGTTCATGCTGGATCTGGCGGGCGCCGAATTTGGGACATCGTCTCATGCGAACAGTTCGTTTTTTGCCACCAAGGACATCGACCCGGAGGGTAGCCAATATCTGCCGGAAGAATCACTGCGTTTTGTGGGCAAGATCCGTGAAATTTTTAATACGGTGCAAAGTACGGGCAAATACGAATTTGAGATAGCCGCCGCGGATGATCCTCTCATCGACGGATCCTTGATGGAAAGACTTGAAGACGGCACCAAGCTTTATGCGCAATATTTGCGAAACGGCGTCGCGACCGACGTGAATCTAGAACGGATCCGCGGTGTTAAGAACAAGATCCTTGTAGACAACGTGGGCGGGGCGCTCCATCGGACGACAGAGCCTATTTTAGAGGACCTCGGTATCGACGGTTCCTTCGAATGGATGAGGACTGAACAGGACTCCTTCTTTCATGGGATCGGTAAAGAAGAAAAAGAGGGAAAGATCATAGACCACTCTCAAGACGCGACGATCATTAAGCGCGATAAGAAAACAGGCGAGGTCGTTTCTATTCCGGTGATGGAGCGGATGGGGTATGATAAGCTCTTACAAAACAAACCGGTAGGAACGACGATTCTCATGGGAGATCCTGACGGAGATCGACTGGTAACCGCCCAGATCGAGTCTAGAGCTCGCGCCGGATTTTTGGAAAAAGTCGGTGTAGATTATCTGACGTTGGACGACCAGCGCATCCTCGCGCTTTATTCTCCCAATCAATCCTTTTTTATGACGATGGCTTATCAAGCGGAGTCCTTAAGAGCCGCCGGGTTGTGGGACGATCATCCCCGGTTCATCATCATGACGACCGCCTCCTCCGCGGCCTGGAGGGAGTGGGCCCAGAAGAACGGCGTCAATGTTTTGAATGTCCCGGTGGGTTTTAAAGAGATCGCTGCCATGCAAAGAAAGATCGAAGCGCAGTTGCAAAAAGCGCCGAATGAGCCTGTGATCGTGACGGACGTTTTTGGCCGCACGGTCGACCTGGGTGTTCAGCCGCGCATGCTTTTTGCGGGTGAGGAATCAGGCGGCGCCGTGATAGGACCTGAGAAACTGATCAAAAGTTTCAACGGACGCGAAGCCATCGCCATGAGGGAAAAAAGCGACGGCGAGATGCTTGTGATCCAAGCCGCAATGACGGCCCATCTGGAAAACCAAAGTAAGATGCTCTCCGATTATCTTTTTGAGTTATTCGAGAACAATGATATTCAGGGGCGCTTTGACGTGCGTGAGGACGTCGTCTATTACAACCAAAGTGAACCGGATCCTGATGTATTGGACAGAGATAAACTCGAGGGAGAAAAGAAACGCACGAAAAATTACGTATTTTTCCTCAGCATGGCGCTGGCGTTCAAAGACCGAGCTACGACGCTTGAGCAGGTCCGGGTGACCTTGAACGAGTTATTTGCCAAAGAAGGGTTGCCTTTCCTTGATCTGTCAAATATCTCTTTTGTCGGAGACGGAGTTTTCTTTGAATTTCCGGACAAAGTGCTGGAGATCCGTCCGTCCGGCACGGACGCGAAGTCCAAAGCTTACGCGATGGGCAAAGACAAGCTCTTATTGGCGCGTTACGCCTCCGCGCTTGGCAACTATTCCGGCGACATTACAAATCTCCATCAGTTGTATGTACCGGAAAAATATTCCAATGAAGAACAAGTGATGCAAATGCAATGGGAAGTTTACCAACAATATTATAAGAACGGTTTGCCCGATAAAACCTACGTGCCGCCCGCAGAGATGGCTGAACAGTACGCGCTTACCGCCGCACGCTTGGCGCTCGCGGGTGAGGATATTGTCGCAGCGGATAAGGTCAAAGTTTCTGAGCTTTCCATCCCCGGAGTCCAGAGCGTGGCGAATATCAAGGACGTCAGTGAGAAAAGAAATGAGATTATTAAACTAAATCCCGTCGTGCTACTCGTCCGGTCCGCGACTGTTGTGGATGATGACCTTGTCAAACAACTGCCGCGTTTAAAGCACATCATTCGCTTGGGTCACGGTCTCAACAACATCACCGCTTCCAAAAGGCTTTTGGAAGAGAAGGGGATCACTATCCGCGGCACAAAAGGTTCCGCCAAGTCCATCACGGCCTGGACGCTGAGGGCCATCGGATCCGTCATGCAGGGTAGTTCCACTTCAGAGTTTGATCAGGTGCCTCAAAAGGTTTTCTTATCTCCTGAGACCTTTATAGCCGCTTCAAATAAGAAGATAGAAGCTCTACCGGAGCCTGATCAATTTGAACAGCGCTTGAGAGCTACGCAATTGTTTAAGAATCTTAATTTTAAGACTCTTGAAGAACTGAAAGGCCAGACGATCGCCGTCATCGGCGCCAGCGGCGACATCGGGGAAGAGATAGCCGTCGCGGCAAGGAATCTGGGCATGAATGTGCTGCTTAACTCCAGAAGCCTGGAGCAGTCGGGACCAACGGGACCGAACGCGGATTATGAGGGAAAGACGACTTATCGAGTGGCCACTAAAGAAGAGATCTACAAGACCGCCAATTATATCGTTCTCATTACAGGCCTCGGACCTGAAAATGTGAACGCGGGGATGATAGACGCCGAAGCCATTGACCTGATGATCCAAAATAAAGGGTTAAAGGCCCTCATCAATCCGGACAGACGAGAGCTGGTCAGAGAAGAGGAGCTTCTGCGCTTACTGGATGCCCCTAAGTCGAACGCCGAGTACATCGTCGACGAAGTTCCAAAATTAGCCGCTCTTAAAGAACATAGCAAAGTGACTTATACCCACCACATCGGCGGATCGACCGAAGAAGCGGAAGCGGGAGTACTTGAAAAAACCAACAGCATCCTGACTGAGATCGCCGCCGCGCGGTTGACCGGGGTGGAGGATCTTTTCCGTATAGGTGAGGCGGATCTGGGAGATGGAGTGATGCGGTTTTTAGGGGAGATCCAGCAGCGCGGTACGGCGGATTCAAATCTGGCGGATTATCGCACAGATGTTCCCGTCCCTACCGGCAAAGAAAAAGGCACATTTCTTTACGCAGATTGGGGAGGGACCAATCTTAGGATCGGAGGGATCAAACTGAAAGGCGACCAGACGATCGACCTTCTTCCTGAGTGGAATCAAAAGCGCGATCGCACTCTTAAATGGAGCGATGAGCTAAAAAAAAGCGGGAGAACGATGGTGAGATTTACCGCCGAAAAGATCGCCGCTTATGCCCGCGAGAATCTGGACCAAGGACAAAAATACTTTTTGGGCTTATCTTTCGGTTTTTCAAGCAATCGTGATAAAGGGGTGGGATCTGCTCGGGTGGTCAAGAATACCAGCGTCAAAGGATTTGATTTCAACGATCTTTTGCGCGGCCAAGATGTAGGTGATGACATCATTGAGCTTCTTCAAAACGATCTATCGCAGCTTGGCGCGAGCAATATCGTGATCAATGCCGGCCCCAATGACACCGAGTCCACGCGGCTCATCGGTGAGTTTTTGCATCCGGATACGATCGCGGGCGGAATATTCGGAACCGGACACAATGCCTCCATTCGCTCCAAAGGCGGAGAATCCGTGAATCTTGAAATGGCTCGGTCTTCACATTTTAAAAGGAACGATTTTGACAAGGAATTGGACCGACTTTCATCCAATCCAGGGGAACAGCTCTTGGAAAAAGCGATCTCAGGAAAATATCTGGGGCCTCTCCTGGGGCTCACGCTCACCCATCTTATTGAAAACGAAGGACTATTCCAAGGACGGTCTTCAGACGTCATCCGGGACCGGGATTTTGAGCATGACGAAACATACGGTGGGATTCGAACGGAGCATCTTTCGGAGATCGCAGCCTGGGATCTTAAAAGCCCTAATGGTGTGGCGGCTGCCACTAATTGGGTTCATCATACTTGGGGCATAGAGGGCGCTACTGCCGTGGATCTTGCTGTGGTTTCTGGGCACGCGGACGCCATCGTCACGCGTTCCGCGCAGTTGGCCGCTCAGGGCTTTGCCGCGATCTTACTAGATAAGCAAGGCATGGACACTCCCGAAATCCCCGTTGGGTACGCCGTGGACGGAACAGTTATAAATTCTTATCCCGGTTACGAGAAAATAATGTTAAATACTTTAAGAAAAATATTCGATGCTGAATATGTTGATTCCTATATCAACATCCATAAGATCTCCGACGGCTCCGGCATCGGCGCGGCCCTCACCGCCGCGGTCATCGCCTCCCAATCCGCCGCGCGGCTCTCGGCTCCGGCAGCGCCTGTGGAAGAGATCACGCTGGAAGCCGAGATCCATGTCGGCAGCGTTCATGCCGGAAAATTTCTGAACATTATCGTGAATGGCCGCCGCGTCAAAGTTCCTGCGGGAGGGCTTGCTTCTCTTGCCAGCAACATCGATCAGGCGCTTACCGTCATGCAGCTTGCCAGGCTTATCGCGGGAAATGAGATCCTAGGCGGAGGCTATACAAAAGGTGAAGTTATTTATAAGCTTTCCAGTTTTCACATTCGCACGACCGAAGCGTCTAATCCCGTCAGTTTTTATAGTATGGGCATCGGAGGTGGGGGGATCGACGATAGGAGAAAGCTGGATGTCACCAGACTGATCAATGACGGTGATGAAGTCATTTTTGACATCGATCCTTCCTTCGCGTGGTCTCACGGGATCCCCGCCAGTCCATTCAACAGAGAAACGTTCTTAAAAGGGGTCGAACTGAAACAGATCCAAGCCGGCGACACATTAGCGGCGATCGGAAGATTTAGCAATCCTGAACCGATCCGCGACGTCACTTTTTCGGGGCTCAGTCCGGACAATAAGAGACTGTTCTATCAAGACTCGGCTGGTGCGCAAACTATCGCAGTGAAGAACGTTACGTCGGTCTTAGTCGCTAAATTCCAAGATGCCGGATCCCACGCCGCCGCGCGGTTATCTATGGCATCCTTATCCCATGACGATACCAGTCTCTTCCTTGAACGTGAGACGATAGGGAGAGATTTCTTTGAGGGTTTTTTGACGGCGCTGGATGAAGATGAGACAAAAGATATCCATCGATTGGAAGATCTCAGGCTCAGCGATGATTACGAGGATTTCAACGTATTTCCTTATGAAGACCCGCACGGCGGAAACAACGCGTTTGTCGCGATTGCCTTTAAACCCGTTCCTTCCAATTTAGTGTCTGAAGATCAGCCATTGTCGCACCGGATCGTCATCAAAGCTTCCTTGTTGACTCAAAAGATGGGTCATCCCGCCCTGAAGTTTCTTGCCGAAAAACCCGGCGCATTCGTGGAGCAGCTGAGACCGATCTTGACGGAACACTGGAGACAAGCTTATCGTCAGGAAACGAACCGCCCGCGCAAGGTCCAAGATCCGGATCTTCAATTTGACGACAGTGACCAGAAATCCTTTTCAGTGGCGAATCCGACTCAGACATTTATCGTCCGGATCAGCCGTTTTGGATATGTGGAAGTCTTCAGAAAGTATATCGACCGAAAATTTGTCTACAGGCGGAGCCTGCATGATTGGCTCGAAGCCAACGGTCCGGACGGATCCAGAACGAATCTTAAGATCATCACGATCGGCCGCCATCCTTCGTCCGATATCGTGATCAACGGCGAAACCGTGTCCAACCGGCATGCCGCTTTGATCTTGCACCAGACTCCGGGAGGCATCGAGGTTTCCTTAAGGGACGGGACGGTGGGGACTAAAGAGTCCACAAACCACACGTATTATCCGGATTTGACAGAAAAAGGCGCAAAGCAGATTTCTACCGGACCCACGCATTTATTCTATGCCAAAAAAATCGTGCCGGCACCCGCCGACGACTCAGTTGAAAGCGCGGAGTTTGGACAGATGGCAAACGTTTCCCCCGCGCGGTTGGCGGCAAGATTCGAAACTAATACAAATCCCAGAGTGGTTGTTTCGGCTGTGAGTGTGTCTGAAGGCGTTTTGGTGAGCGTTTATGAAAAAGGCATACATCCCGTGGGATACCATGCCCGCGTTTTTACAGAAGTCCGTGACGCTAACCAAGAGACTTTGGAAAAAATTGCCCGTGGAGTTAGAGATGCGTTGGATCAACTGTTGGTGAGCACGCCATCGACAACGGTGAACGTCAAAGACGTTGTTGATAATTTTAACCTCGCAAATCTGGAAAATGCGCCGCCGCCCGGCAGTGAGCGGAGCGGCGCCCGTCTTGCAGCGCCGTCGGCCCAGGCTGCTGTGGAATCGCCGGCTGTTGTGAGTCGTAAGATAGGAGGCGCCATTTCGTCTTCGATCAGCACAATTCCCTTCACGGCTCCTGTCTTAATTTCGGACACTCCATTTGGTCCCGTGCTCAGTGGTTTTACTTCCACATTCGTGCGTCAGAACGATGAAGTTTCAATCTCGATCTCTCGGTTCGAAGCCAATTTGACGACCGATCAGATCATTCAAAATATTGGCTCTACCGAAGTACAACGCTTTTCAGTCAGCGAATTCCAGGCTCTGGTACATAAAGATCGCATTGAGCAGGCCCAGCGTCTGGCTTCGAGCTCTGATGTGAAAATCACCGTGCCTCTTTCTTTGGCCGATTCCGATCCTTACAATGTGGACAGCATCTTAAGAACTATTCCTCAGGATGATGTACGAAGACTGTTACAGCAATTTGACAATGGTAGGGCGAGACGCCTCTGGACCGGGCTTTTAGGCGATCTCGGCCAGATCATTTTTAACACCTCAACTCGGTCCGTTCTGCCTTTGACCATACCGGCGCAGGCGTTCTTAAGCTCTGTCAAACTTGACGCCAGAGATTCTCTGGCACTGCTCAGTCAGTTGAACCAGGTTGCCAAAGCCAAAGACGCTCATTTGGTGCTCGTGTTGACGCACGAGGGTGAATTGACGAGCGTGCAGATCAATCAGCTCGAAGCCCTGTCGACCGGCTGGGTCGAAGTCATGGTCCAGCAGGTTGAGTCTAACCGCACGATCATTGAGTCGACCCTTGCCGGACTTCAGCGAAAAGGTTTTGAGCTGAAGCACATCAGTCATTTCGTAGTGGGCGCGGAGCTGAACCAAATCGAGCGCGTCGGTTATAAAGAGTTCCAGCAATCAGCCGCGTATTCTCAGACGCTCAAAGACAGTCTCAAAGTTCTGGGCGTCCAGTATGAAAACGGCGCTATTTTCTCCGCGGCGGATATTCTTTTTGCCGAGCTCATGGTGATCTTCCCTCAAAGTGCTTTTACCACTTCCTATCTTGGAAACCTCAGACAGGTTCAGACCAATTTTGGCTGGATCTACATCATCGGCCCGATCGTCGACACCAAGATCCACGAAGCGCTCCTCTCCAACAAACAAGTCCTCCGCGCCGCATAATTTCGCCAAAGTCTCTATTTTCTAACATGTCCCTTTTTCCACAAAGCGGACCACGTCCCAAATAGCGATTCCGGACGTGGTCCGGATTGGTCAAAAAGGGACACGTTAGGTTTTAATTCTTTTTTTGTTAGAATCTTTGCACTTCGGGGGAAGTTTGATATAATCTAACTTCTTTCCGGGGAGCTACTTAGTTGATCAGCCGTTACACACTGCCCGAGATGGGCAAGATCTGGACCGAAGAAAACCGCTTTAAGGTGATGCTTGAGGTCGAAGTCGCCGCCTGCGAAGCGATGGCTGAGCTTAACCTGATCCCCAAGAAGTCCGCCCAGAACATCCGCAAGAAAGCCGCTTTTAAATTATCACAAGTCAATGAATTTGAAAGAGTTACAAAACATGATGTCACGGCTTTCCTTAAAAGCGTGGGACTCCATGTCGGCAAAGACGCCCGCTTCATCCATAAGGGTCTGACTTCAAGCGACGTTCTCGATACGGCTTTGAGCCTTCAGATCCGCCAAGCGCTGGATCTGGTGATCGCAAGCACAAAAGACTTCATCAACGTCCTTCGAAAAGCCGCCTTCAAATACCGGAATCTGCCCATGATGGGCCGCTCGCACGGCGTTCACGCGGAGCCCGTGACTCTCGGTCTCAAGACCCTTCTTTTTTACGAAGAATTCAAAAGAAACCTCGTGCGTCTCGAAGCCGCCCGTGAAAATATTTCGTTTGGCAAAATTTCAGGCGCCGTGGGCACCTACGCCAATATCGATCCGCGCGTCGAAAAGATCACGCTTAAGATCCTGGGACTCAAAGTGGCACCCGTGTCCAACCAGATCCTTCAACGGGACCGCCACGCGGAAGTGATGACCACGCTCTCGATCCTGGGAGGTTCGCTTGAAAAGTTGGCCACCGAGATCCGCCACCTTCAAAAAACTGAAACTCTGGAATTAGAGGAACCCTTTAGCGAAGGCCAGACCGGCTCGAGCGCCATGCCGCATAAACGCAATCCCGTGAATTCCGAACGCATCACGGGTCTGGCGCGGCTTCTTCGAGGCAATGCCCTCGCATCACTCGAAAACATCGCTCTCTGGCACGAACGAGACATCTCGCACTCGTCCGTCGAGCGCATCATTCTTCCCGACTCTTTCATCGCGGCGCATTTCATGCTCTCCGAAGCCAAAGCGATCCTTGAGGGCATGCACGTTTATCCGGAGAACATGCTCGAAAATATCTGGAAGACCCGCGGCCTCATCTTCTCCCAGCGCGTCCTTTTGGCTTTGATCGACAAAGGCCTCTCTCGCGACGACGCTTACAAGTGGGTGCAGAAATACAGCCTGCTTGTCTGGAAAGACAAGCGTCTCAATCTGAAAGAGCTTCTCCTGGAAGACAAAGAGATCCGCGAGAAGTTCTCGGGAAAAGAGATAGAAGAGTTATTCAACCTCGACTATCACTTGAAGCACGTCAAAACAATTTTTCAAAGAGTTTTAGGGAAAGGATCCAAGTGATGAAAGCCAAAGTATACGTCACGCTCAAAAGATCGGTGCTGGACCCTCAGGGCAAGGCCGTTCATCAGGCCCTGGGCTCGATGGGTTTCCCGGAGGTCAAAGACGTCCGGATGGGGAAGTACGTGGAACTTGAGCTCGGCGCCTTGGATAAAACACAGGCCGAAGGCAAGATCAAGACCATGTGCGAGAAACTTCTAGCCAACACGGTGATCGAAGAATACCGTTACGAACTCAGTTGATGAAATTCGGGGTTGTTGTTTTTCCGGGTTCCAACTGCGATCATGACTGCCATCACGTCCTAAAGAACGTCCTGGGTCTCGACACCGAGTTTATCTGGCACAAGACAAACGACGTTTCCAAGTTCGACTGCCTGATCCTCCCCGGCGGCTTTAGCTACGGTGATTATTTGAGGACGGGCGCCATCGCGCGCTTTTCGCCGGTGATGGATGCAGTGAAACGCCACGCCGAAAAAGGCAAACTCGTCATCGGCATCTGCAACGGCTTCCAGATCCTTCTCGAAGCCGGGCTTCTGCCCGGCGCCATGCTCCGGAACAATTCGCTTCAGTTCATCTGCAAATTCGTCCATCTCCGTGTTGAAAATACCGACAATCCCTTTACGCGGAATTTGAAAAAAGGCCAAGTGTTGAGCGTTCCCGTCGCCCACGGGGACGGCAACTATTTTGCGGATGAGGCCACGCTGGCGGATCTCGAGAAAAATGATCAGGTCCTAGTCCGCTACTGCGATGCCGAGGGGCAAACCACACCCGAATCTAATCCCAACGGATCGGCCCGCAATATCGCCGGCATCGTCAATAAGTCCAAGAACGTTTTTGGTCTCATGCCGCACCCCGAACGCGCTTCCGAAAAAGAAATGGGTTCGCTTGACGGTCTTGGAATTTTTCACTCGATCCTGCAAACCGCATGACCACGCAAACCCAAGTCATTGAGATCACTCCCGAGATCATCGCCCGCCACGGCGTGACGCCGTCCGAGTATGAGGAGATCAAAAAGATCCTCGGCCGCGAACCCAACATCACTGAGCTCGGCATCTTTAGCGTCATGTGGAGCGAGCACTGCTCTTACAAGAATTCAAAAAATGTTCTGAAGCTCCTTCCTAAGGACGGCCAGCGGATGCTCGTCAAAGCCGGTGAAGAGAATGCCGGCGTCGTCGACATCGGCGACGGATGGGTGATCGCTTTCAAGATCGAGTCACACAACCATCCTTCCGCCATCGAGCCGTTTCAGGGAGCGGCCACGGGCGTCGGCGGGATCCTCCGCGACATTTTCACGATGGGGGCGCGGCCCATTGTTTCGATGAACTCGCTTCGTTTCGGCAAGCTTGATTCAGAGATCACCAAGAGACTTTTATCGGGCGTTGTCGCCGGCATCGCGCATTACGGCAACTGCATGGGAGTGCCGACCATCGGCGGGGAAATTTATTTCGATGAAAGTTATGAAGGCAACCCTCTCGTGAACGCATTCGCGCTCGGTCTCGCTCGCAAGGAAGAGATCGTGAGGGCCAAGGCGGAAGGCACGGGCAATCCCGTTTTTTATCTCGGCGCCGCCACCGGCCGCGACGGGATGGGGGGAGCGAGCTTCGCTTCCAAAGACCTCACCGCCGAGTCCGAAAAAGACCGTCCGGCGGTCCAGGTCGGGGATCCCTTTCTCGAAAAACTTCTTCTGGAAGCGGTCCTGGAGCTTCTTAAAAGCGGCGCCGTCGTGGGCATCCAAGACATGGGCGCGGCGGGGCTCACCTGCTCTACTTGCGAAACCGCTTCACGCGGCAATACGGGCATCGAGATCGACGTGGCCAAAGTGCCCCAGCGCGAAACGGGCATGGCGCCTTACGAGATCATGCTCTCCGAATCGCAGGAGCGCATGCTCGTTATCTTGAAAAAAGGCCGCGAAGCCGAAGCTAAAAGAATTTTTGAAAAATGGGACCTCCACGCGGAGGAGATCGGTTTTGTGACGGATGATGCTCTCATGCGCGTCAAAGAAAAAGGCGTGACCGTCGCCGAGATCCCCGCCAAGCGCCTGGCCGATGATGCCCCTGTCTACGTTCGTGAAGAAAAAGAACCTTCGTATCTCAAAGCGGTCCAAAGTTTCGATCCGAAGTCTCTCGGAAGTCCGGGAGATCTGAATGCGGTCCTTCTCAAGCTTCTCGATTCCCCGACGGTTGCCAGCAAAGAATGGATCTACCGCCAGTACGACCATATGGTGCGGACCAACACCGTCGTTCTCCCCGGGTCCGACGCGTCGGTCATACGCATCAAAGACACCCAAAAATATCTGGCTATCTCGACCGACTGCAACTCGACCTACTGCTATCTTGATCCCTACGAGGGCGGCAAGATCGCCGTCGCCGAGGCCGCCCGCAACGTCGCTTGCTCGGGCGCGGTGCCGCTTTCGGTCACCAACTGCCTTAATTTTGGTAATCCGCACAACCCCGAGATCTTTTGGCAGCTCAAAAAATGCATCGAAGGCATGCGCGATGCCTGCCTCAAATTCGGCACGCCGGTCTCGGGCGGAAATGTTTCCTTATACAATCAGAATCCAAAAGGCGCCATTGATCCTACGCCGACGATCGGCATGGTGGGGCTCATCGAAGGCTACGCGCCTGTTACGTCTTCCTTTAAAGAAGAAGGAGACGCGGTGCTGATTCTCGGGGAAACCCTGGAGGAACTCGGTGGTTCAGAATTTCTTAAAGTTATTTTCGGCGTCAAATCCGGCCGCCTGCCGCGGCTCGACCTCGATCGCGCCAAGTCGCTCACCGATCTTCTGACGACTCTGGCCAAGCACGGACTGCTTCGCTCGGCTCATGACTGCTCCGAGGGCGGCTTCGCGGTTTCGGTGGCCGAGTCCTGCATTCTTGAGGAAGAAAAGGAAATAGGGGCAAGCGTTGAATTACCACAAGGTCATTTGTCAAAAGAAGCTTTACTTTTCGGAGAATCCCAGTCGAGGGTCGTGGTCTCAGTTCGCCCCGATGATTTAAAAAAAGTCGAAGAAGTGATAAAATCATCCGCTTATCCGTATCAAGTGATCGGCAAGGTCGGCGGCAGGGCGCTTAAGATCAACGGCCTTGTGAGCGCCCCCCTGACGGTCCTCAAAGCTACTTGGAGAAATGCCATTGCAAGACGCATGCAAAGCGCTTGAGACGCTCGCTCGCCTGGCGGAAGGTCCCGCCGACGAGGCAAAACTGACCGCGGCCATCCAAGAGATCAGGTCTCTCACAAAAGGAAAGCCGGAGGCCGCGCATCTCGAAGAAGAATTGAAGGTGTGGCAGACTAAACTTCCGGTTATTTTAAAGGAACCTATCGGACGAAAAGGAATGGCAAAACACGCCCGTTTCTGGGCAGAGAGATTGAAAAATGGCTGAAGAACTGAAAGACAAGTGCGGTGTGTTCGGAGTTTTCGGCCATAAGGACGCGCCTTATCTGACCTACCTTGGTCTTTACGCGCTTCAGCACCGGGGCGAAGAATCCGCGGGCATCGTTTTGTCCGACGGCAAAAAGATGACGTCTCACAGAGGCATGGGTCACGTGCAGGAGGTATTCGAAGGCCGCACGATGGAAGCCCTTGCCGGCGACCGTGGGATCGGTCACGTCCGCTATTCGACGACCGGCTCCAGCAACATCAAGAATGCCCAGCCCATCCTCGTTGATTACTCGCGCGGAGAGATCGCCATCGCCCACAACGGCAACCTCGTGAACGCCGAGATCCTCCGCTCTGAGCTTGAGGCCTATGGCTCTATTTTTCAGACCACCACTGACAGCGAGATCATCATTCATTTGATGGCCAAGCCTTCGCTTCGGAACGTCGAAGAAGGCGTCGTCGAGGCGCTGACCCGGGTGAAAGGCGCTTACTCGCTCGTTCTTCTGACCCACAACACCCTGATCGCCGCGCGCGACCCGCAAGGCTTCAGGCCTCTCTGGCTCGGCAAGCTCGGCGACGCGACTGTCGTGGCTTCCGAGACCTGCGCTTTTGACATCATGGATGCCCAGCCCATCCGCGAGATCGAACCCGGCGAGGTTGTTTTCATCACGACCAAAGGCATTCGGTCGGTCAAAATTTCTGAACCCGGAGAAAAACACGCCCACTGTATCTTTGAGCACGTTTATTTTTCGAGACCGGACTCCAAAATTTTCGGCGAGAGCGTTCATCTGGTCCGAGAAAAGTTCGGCAGACAGCTCGCGATCGAGCAGCCCGCGCCGGGCGCTGACATCGTGATCCCGGTGCCCGATTCGGGCAATTCCGCGGCGCTGGGTTTTTCTCAGCAGTCGGGCATTCCTCTGGAAGCGGGCATCATCCGCAATCACTACGTCGGGCGCACGTTCATCCAGCCGAGCCAGGGGATCCGCGATTTCAAAGTGCGCGTCAAATTCAACCTCGTCAAAGAGGTCTTGAAGGGCAAGAGCGTGGTCGTGGTCGATGATTCCATCGTCCGCGGGACTACTTCCAAGATGCGCGTCAAAAGCCTCCGCCAAGCGGGCGCCAAGGAAGTGCATTTGAGGATCAGCTGCCCGCCGCACCGCTTTCCGTGCGCGTACGGGATCGACTTCCCGACCCGGGAGGAGCTCATCGCCAATCGTTATTCGGATGAGGAGATCCGCAAGTACCTCGAATGCGATTCCGTCGGCTACCTCTCGCTCGAGGGAATGCTCAAGTGCGTGAGCTACGCCAAAGAAAATTACTGCACAGCTTGTTGGAGCGGGAATTACCCCATTCCTTTCGAAGGACTCGGCAAATTCCATACGGAGAAATGCGGCCGATCATGACTTCTAAGAGCCTTACCTACAAACAGAGCGGCGTCGACATCGACAAGGCCAACGCCTTTGTCGAAGCGATCAAACCTCTGGCGCGAGCCACGCGGCGGGCCGAAGTTCTGGCCGGCATCGGCGGCTTCGGGGCGCTCTGCCGTCTGCCCAAAAAATACAAGAAACCCGTTCTCGTCACGTCCACCGACGGCGTCGGTACCAAGCTCAAGCTTGCCAAACTCACGGGGCGTTTCGAGGGGATCGGCATCGATCTCGTGGCGATGAATGTGAACGACATCCTGACCCTGGGCGCTGAGCCGCTTTTTTTTCTCGATTATTTCGCGGTGGGGAAGGTCGACGCACCGATGATGGTGCCCATCATCCGCGGCATTGCCAAAGGCTGTCAGGACGCCGGCTGCGCTCTGATCGGCGGCGAGACGGCCGAGATGCCGGGAGTTTATTTCAAGGGGGATTTTGACCTGGCCGGCTTCTCGGTGGGCGTCGTCGATGAAGATAAGATCATCGATGGAAAACAGGCCGGCCCGGGACACGCGATCATCGGCATGGCCTCCAGCGGCATCCATTCCAACGGATTTTCGTTCGTGAGAAAAGTCTTCAAAGACACTTTCGTGAAAGAGCACGCTGAGGAGATCCTAAAACCCACGCGCATCTACGTGAAGTCGATCCTGCCGCTTCTTGAAAAAGAACCGATCTATTCGATGGCGCACATCACCGGCGGAGGTTTTTTTGACAACATCCCGCGAGTCCTGCCCAAAGGCTGCGGCGCCAAGATCCACATGGGCAGTTGGCCGATCCCGAGGGTTTTTCGCTGGCTTCAAGAGCAAGGCAACACACCGGCAGCCGAGATGTACCGCACGTTCAACATGGGGATCGGGATGGTGCTCGTGGCGCCGCAAGAGAGGGCGCAGAAGATCACGAGTCATCTGACCCGGCAGAAAGAGCATGCCTGGGTGATCGGTGAGATCGTCAAAGGCGAAGGAGTTTCCATCCAATGAAAGTATTGGTGGTAGGAAACGGCGGAAGAGAGCACGCCATCTGCTGGAAACTTTCACTGAGCCCCAAGCTCACAAAGCTCTACGTCGCGCCGGGCAATGGCGGCATGGCGGAGGTCGCCGAACTCGTGGACATCGCGGCGAAAGATCAGGAGAGTTTGCTCAAATTCTGCAAAAAAGAATCGATCGACCTCGTCGTGGTCGGCCCGGAAGCGCCGCTTGCCGAAGGCATCGTGGATCGTTTTCAAAAAGAAGGCCTCAAAGTTTTCGGTCCCTCGCAGTTCGCGGCTCAGCTCGAAGGCTCCAAGGTCTTTTCGAAAGAACTCATGCGGAAGCTTTCCATCCCCACCGGAGAGTTCGAGGTTTTTGATCATGCCGACAAGGCCATGGACTACGTCGCCAAAAAGGGTGTGCCCATCGTGATCAAAGTGGACGGGCTGGCCGGCGGCAAAGGCGTGGTCGTCGCGACCTCGATGCCCAAAGCTATGGAGGCCATCCATTTGGACATGGTAAAAAAAGTTTTCGGTAAAGCGGGCGGAAGGATCGTCGTCGAAGAATGCCTGGAGGGCGAGGAGGCGTCGGTCATCGCCATCACCGACGGCACGAACGTAAAACTTCTGGCCTCGAGCCAGGACCATAAGAGGATCTTTGAAGGCGACCACGGCCCCAACACGGGCGGCATGGGCGCTTATTCGCCTGCGCCCGTCATGACCGAGGCGGTCGAGCGGGAGATCCTCGAGAAAGTTTTCCTTCCGGTCGTGAAAGAGTTCAAGGCGCTCGGACATCCTTTTAAAGGATTTCTTTACGCGGGGATCATGATGACGGCCCAAGGGTTCCGTGTGCTTGAATTCAACGTCCGGCTGGGCGACCCGGAAACTCAGGCCATCCTGCCGCGGCTTAAGAACGATCTTTTGGAGCTTTTTCTCGCGGTGGTCGAGGAGCGTCTTTCTGGCCAGACGCTCGAATGGAAGGACGAGGACTGTGTCTGCGTCGTGATCGCGTCCGAAGGCTACCCGGACGAGTATCAGATCGGCAAAAAGATCTCAGGTCTTTCCATCGCGAAAGAAAACCCGGACATCCATATTTTCCACGCGGGCACAAAAAAAGTCGACGGCGAATTCGTGACGGCCGGCGGCCGCGTCCTGAACGTGGTGGGCTGCGGCAACGGCATTTTTGAAGCACTTTCCAAAACGTATCATGCCGTCGAGAAAATTTTCTTCGATAAAATGTACTACCGAAAAGACATCGGCCATCGAGCCAAAACTGTCCATCAAGGTGTGGGAGGAAAAAAATGAAGCCGATCGTGGGGATCCTGATGGGAAGCGACTCCGACGTCGGACAGCTCAAGCCTTGCGGTGAAGTTCTCAGGGAATTCGGCGTTCCTTTCGAAGCGAAGGTCCTCTCGGCGCACCGCACTCCCAAAGAAACCATCGAGTACGCCCTCGCGGCCAAGAAAAAGGGCATCCGCGTCCTCATCGCCGCGGCCGGCGGCGCCGCTCATCTGGCGGGTGTGGTGGCGGCCAATACGGAACTTCCCGTGATAGGCATTCCCATCGAAACCCCATCTTTTAAAGGGCTCGACTCGCTTTTATCGACGGTTCAGATGCCGGCGGGCACGCCCGTGGCCACCGTTGCGGTCGGGTCCGGCGGCGCCAAAAATGCCGCGTACCTGGCGGTGCGGATCCTGGCGCTTCAGGATCCCAAACTTTCCACGGCGCTGAAAGCATTCAAGGAAAAGAATAAACTGAAGATCTTAGGAAAAAAAGTTGCCCTCTAACCCGCTGTCATCTCGAACGAAGTGAGAGATCTCCGCTTTATGAGATTTCTCATCCCGTCATTCGACGGGATTCGAAATGACAACGAATGACCAAGTAACCAATCTATGAAAAAAATTCTCTTCGTTTGCACCGGAAACAGCTGTCGGTCCGTGATGGCGGAGGGCCTCTTCAAAAAAATGACCGCCGCGGCTCCCGGGCGATTCGTCACGCTTTCGGCGGGCACCTCGACCATCGACGGATACCCGCCCACGCCCGAGACCGTGAAAGTTCTGAAAGAGGAGGAAGACATCGACATGTCCTCGCACAAGAGCCGCCGGCTGACCGAAGCGCTCATCCTCGACTCGGACAGGATCTTCGTCATGGAACAGGTCCACCGTGATTGGGTGCTCGCGATGGTGCCTTCCGCGGAGAAAAAAGTCTTTCTTTTGACGGAAACCGTCTCGGAAGACGATTATGTCAAAAGCCGCATGGACGTGCCGGATCCCATCCGGATGTCGGACGATTTTTATAAGAACGTCTTCGGCGTGATCCGTGCTTGTGTCAAAAAGATCGCCGATCAACTCATCAGAGAGGAAAGGAGTGCCGGATGAAGATAGCTTTGGGCGCCGACCACGGAGGTTTCAATCTTAAGACCGAGCTCAGTGAATTCCTCTCGGGGCTGGGCCACACGCTCGTGGATTACGGTACCGACTCCCAGGATCCCTGCGATTATCCTCAGTTCGCCTACAAAGTCGCCAAAGCGGTTTCGGAGAAAAAAGCGGATCTCGGCATCCTGATCTGTAAAAGCGGCAACGGCATGGCGATCGTCGCCAATAAGCTCCCGGGCGTGCGCGCTGCGATCTGTTTCGACAAAGACGTCGCCGCGCTTTCCCGCCAGCACAACGACGCCAACGTGCTGGTCTTGGGGTCTGAACATCTTTTCGATGAACCCGAAGCCATCGTACGTGAATGGCTCGGAGCATCTTTTGAAGGCGGCCGCCACAAACGGCGTGTGGATCAGATAGGGTCGATAGAGAAGAAGGCCTGCACCGTCAAAAAAACGGTAAAAAAGAAGTGAAAAGCGCTCTTTTTCAGACAGACCCCGAGATCTTCAAGGCGGTCCTGAACGAGACCCGCCGCCAGAACGGGAATATCGAGCTCATCGCCAGTGAAAACTTCACAAGCCCCGCCGTGATGGAAGCCGTCGGATCCGCGCTGACGAATAAATACGCCGAAGGCTATCCCGAAAAAAGGTGGTACGGGGGCTGTGAGTTTGTCGACGTGGTCGAGACGCTCGCGATCGAGCGCGCGAAAAAACTGTTTGGCGCCGAGCATGTGAACGTGCAGCCGCATTCAGGTTCCCAAGCCAACGCGGCCGTGTACTACGCGGCGCTCAACCCAGGCGACACGGTCCTGGCGATGAATCTCGCACACGGAGGCCACCTGACACACGGCCATCCGATGAATTTTTCCGGAAAAAATTTCAAAATAGTACCTTACGGCGTAAGCAAAAAAGATGAGAGACTCGACTACGACGAGATCGAATCCCTGGCGGTTGAACACAAGCCTAAAATGATCCTGGCCGGTGCCTCGGCTTATCCCCGTATGATCGATTTCGCGATATTTCGCAAGATCTGCGACAAGGTGGGGGCGCTTTTCATGGTCGATATGGCGCATATCGCGGGCCTTGTGGCCGCAGGGCTTCATCCCAGTCCGGTGCCTTACGCCGAATTTGTTACGACTACGACACACAAGACTTTACGCGGCCCCCGCGCCGGCATGATCCTCTGCCGCGCTGATTTCGCCAAAAAAATCGACGCCGAAGTTTTCCCCGGCCTTCAAGGTGGCCCGCTTATGCACGTCATCGCCGGGAAAGCGGTGGCGTTGAAAGAAGCACTCGAGCCTTCTTTTAAGGAATATCAGACCCAGATCGTAAAAAACGCCAAAGTGTTGGCGGATGAGCTGACCAAGAGAAAGTACAGGCTCGTTTCAGGCGGCACCGACAATCACCTTATGCTCGTCGACGTAAACCAAAAAGGCCTCACCGGCAAAGACTGCGCTCACGCATTGGACCAGGCTGCGATCACGGTGAACAAGAATGGAATTCCTTTCGACACCCAAAGCCCCTTCAAAGCCGGCGGCATCCGTCTCGGCACCCCCGCTGTGACCACGCGCGGCATGCGCGAAAAAGAAATGGCCGTCATCGGCCGCCTGATCGACGCGGTGCTCTCGAATATCGCATCGGAGACCAAGACCGCCGAAGTGCGCAGGGAAGTCGAAGCGCTCACCAAACAGTTCCCTCTGTATCCGGAACTTTTGGCCAATTTAGAGTCTCAAAAATGAAGCGCTCTTAAAATTGTCATTTTAGAGCAAATGGGGCATACTTATCTTGTGTTAGAGCTTTATGGGAAGAAGTGAAAAAAGCAGTATCCTTTCGGTTTATTGTCCGCTCATTGATCGGAAAGTCGTTCTTTATAGGCAGACTTGGGAAGAGCACATCATTCCACAGCATCCGGAAGTGCGCCAGCACCTGAACTTGTTGATAAAGGAGACATTGGAAAAACCGAATGCAAAAGTATCCCTATTTTCCAATATCCAGAATCACGATGAAAGTCTTATTTATAAAGAATGCCATTACTTTTTACCGCTTAGCCGGTATTTGAAAATGGCGGTGAAGTTGACCAAAAACAAACGGATCGCAATCATAAAGACGATCTTTCACGTTTATGACCTTCCAAAAAAGGGAGTAATGCCATATGGGTGCAAATGACATCGCAGTAAGCCGGGACAAAGAAAACGATGTACTTTATGTCTCGAGAAAAGACGCTAAGAAAAATAGCATCATAAATTTTGAAACAACGGTAGGATTCACCGTTCGGATAGACAAGGATTCACGCCTTGCGGTTGGATTTATTATCGAGAATTTCTCAAAAACCATGAAACATTTGAAGAACCATAATGATTTCAAGCTAATGGAAGAATTTGACGCTATTCTCGAAGTCTTCAATGCATCCCATCTGATGGAGGCAAGAGTCTAGTTTGCGAAAAAGTTCACTAAAAGATAATAAATTTTATTTCTATATTGCTTAAAGTATTTGATTAAAAGCGTAGATTCCCAGTCTCATGAGAGTGCATGGCGCACGAGTTGGCAAGTTCTAATTGAAAGATAGAGGCAGTTATTAATAAAATTGGGTCTTTAATCTTAATTATTGTAGGCATTACATATATTCTAAAACCCAATCTTTATAATCGTGGATTTTGGAAACGTACAAGTATTGCAATTAATGTTTTAAAACCCAAACCCTACGAATTCTATATGCGTAGTCTTGGGGTTATTTTTATTTTATTCGGAATTTTTCTTTTTACTTCAAAAGATAATAATTCTCACCATGACTCTGAAAATATTAAGAAGGGAGACCGTTATTTTGATGAAGGTAAATACGATGAAGCTATTTCAGAGTTTAATAAAGTGCTAGAAGCAACGCCTCTTCAGAGAGGCTGGACAGATAAATTTTTTTCTATTCGTAATAAATCAACACAATTATCAGCCTATATTCACCGAGGGGATGCCTATTATAAAAAGCATAATGTAGACGAGGCTATTTCTGACTTCAATAAAGCAATAGATATAGATCCGAATAAAGCGATGTCCTACGTCAGGCGAGGTCTTGCCTATTACGTCAAGGGTAACTTCGATCTGGCTATTACCGATCTGAGCAAAGCTCTAGAATTAAAGCAGGCCTCTAAAAATTTGTCCACGCTCTACTTTAGTCGGGGTGGGGCCTATTTCAGAAACGGAAATTTTGATTTGGCTGTTTATGATTTCAATAAGGTTATTGAAATGAGTCCAGCAGACGGTGAGGCCTACTACAGTAGAGCGGAGGCTTATTTCTACTTAAAAAAATATGATAAAAGCATGGAAGATGTGCAAATAGCAGAAAAATTTGGTCGCGCGCCTAAGCCTGAGTTTATTGAAGATCTCAAGAAAGCTTTAAATCAGGACCAACCGGTTTAATACTGAGCTAATTTTTAGGAGGGAACAAAGATGAAGTGCCCTTTCTGTTCCTGCAGTGAAGACCGGGTGATCGACTCCCGTTCCTCGAACGAGGACCGTAGCGTACGCCGTCGCCGTGAGTGCATCAAATGCAAGAAGCGCTTCACGACCTACGAGTACATCGAGGAAGTGCCTCTCATGGTGATCAAAAAGGACGGGCGCCGTGAGGGATTTGACCGCAATAAGATCATCTCGGGGATCCTCAAGGCCTGCGAAAAGCGTCCGGTCAGCATGGAGCGGGTAGAGGCGGTCGTCGACAAGGTCGAGAAGGAACTGCAGAAAAGCTTCGATAAAGAAGTGAAGGCCCAGGAAGTGGGAGAGCTTGTGATGGAGCATCTGCACAAGCTGGATGAGGTCGCCTACGTGCGTTTTGCTTCAGTCTATAGGCAGTTCAAAGATATCAATCACTTCATGAAGGAATTAAAGGACCTGCTGAGTAAGCGGGAATAGTTACTTCGTCGTACCCACCCCGTCGGGCGACGGGGCTTTTTCTTCGGCGCCGAAGATCCTTTTCATCGTCTCGACATCCACCTTCAGGCTTCCACGAAGCTTCTCGAGCAGGGTCCGCATTTCTTTGGCCGTCTTTTCATCGATCTTCGTCTGTCGGAATTTTTCCCTTTCTTCCTCGTACTTTTTCTCATCGACTCCCTCGGGGTGGTCCTTCGCATAGAGTTCCTTGAGCTCGTTGTCGCTCAAATGGATCTGGGAGTGCAGACGCTCGCGGATCTTGGCGATGGTCAGGATCTGGCGGATCTCTTCCTCAAAGTCACGGGTGTTGGTGCGAAGGGCGCTTTGGATGTAGCGTTTGTAAAAGATCACGTCAAAACGACCGTGGCTCGTAAAAAGCGGTTGCGTTGAAAGCCAGTCGACGACTTCTTCGTCGCTGGTGCGGATCTTTTCGCGCTTGGCGTAGTCCAAAAGCAGGATCCGGTCCCAGGCCTCGCCTTTGAAATTGACCAGCGATTTGAGGCTCTCGAACTGGGGCCCGTAAAGGAACATGAGCTGGTGCTCGACGGCTTTATAGCTGGTCAGGTACTGCTGGACGGAGATCTGATTTGGCCCGATCGATCCGAGCGCCGAGTTTTTTTGGCCTTTGTCCATGAAGACTCCCCAGATCACGAAAGGGGGGATGATCATGATCGCCAAGGCCAAATAGATGTTCTTCTGAACCTTTTTATTTCGTAGGAATTTAAGCACGTCACATTATACCCCGGCTGCCGAACCTGAGGCAACCCCCACCAACGTGTCCCTTTTTGCCCATTCCGGACCCCGTCCCAAACAAGCATTGCGGACGGGGTCCGTTTTGACTAAAAAAGGGGATGTTAGGTTTTAAAAAGGAACTGTATCTTTGCTTTTTCTTTCGCTAGTTCTTATTTGAGAAACATAGAAACGATAGGTAGAGGCTCGAGTGTTTTTATCTCTGGATAGATCTAGATAAGCCGGTGAAGCAGTGATTAATGGATTAGGATTCTGATAGGCGTAGAACGGATAGCTAGAGTAAAGATAATCCTCAGGATTATTGACTACTCTCGCCTGAAATGGATTTCGCTCTATGTATCGGCCACATTCTAGGAGATAAACATCATCTTTCACCGGGAGACTTATGAAGCGTTTTCTAAATACCTGTCCGGACCAATCATGGGTTTTAGAGTAATAGTAAGCATATCTTCTCTGGACATAGTGCCCAAAGTTACTTAGATTGCCCATTTCTTTGGCCCGAACAAGAAGGTGAGTGTGGTTTGACATCAGACAGTAATGAAAGATTTGAATCTTAAATTTGGCTGAATACTCTGAGAGTAATGCCAAATAAAATTTGTAATCTTTCGGCATATGAAAAAGATTTTTCTTGTTAACGCCTCTATTTATGAAGTGATAAACCTCTGTAGAGCTTGTTTCTCTTGGTTTTCTTGGCATGGTATGTCCTCCTACTATACATGACGACGCAGAAGGCAAAACCCGTCGAAAATATATCAAAATTTTGTCTATCTCCTAACGTATCCCACTGTTGCCATTCCGGACCCCGTCCGAAATAGAGGTTTTGGACGGGGTCCGCTTAGGAGGAAAGGGGACACGTTAGGGAATTGGGGGTTTGGGTTGACGGTGCTTAAGGGGTCGTGTTATGATTACGAATTCTTATGCTAAAGCTCAAGCTGGGTCTTCCGAAGGGCAGTCTTCAGGAATCGACCTTTAAAATGTTCAAGAAGGCGGGGTTCAATATCACCGTCGGGTCCCGGTCCTATGTGCCCTACGTGGACGACGAGGAGATCGACGCGGTGCTCATTCGCGCCCAGGAGATGTCCCGCTATGTGGCAGACGGCGCGCTGGACTGCGGGATCACGGGGGAAGACTGGATCCAGGAGAACGGGTCCGACGTCGTGCGCGTGCAGGAGCTCATGTACGCCAAGACCGGCATGAATTCGGTGCGCTGGGTCCTGGCCGTGCCCAACGCCTCGTCCATCAAGACCGTCAAAGATCTCGAAGGCAAGCGGATCGCTACCGAGCTCAAAGGATTCACGGAAAAATATCTGAAGGAAAAAGGCGTCAAAGCCGAAGTCGAGTTCAGCTGGGGCGCCACGGAAGTGAAGGTCGCTTCCGGTCTCGTGGACGCGATCGTGGAGCTCACGGAGACAGGCTCCTCACTCAAGGCCAACAACCTTCGCATCGTCGAAACCCTCTGCTATTCGACGACCCAGCTCATCGCCAATAAAACCGCCTGGGCCGACCCGGCAAAGAAACAGAAGATGCAGCACATCGCGATGCTTCTTTTGGGCGCCATTCAAGCGGAAGCCAAAGTAGGCCTCAAGATGAACGTCAGTAAGGACAATTTGAAGAAAGTGATCTCGCTTTTGCCGGCGATGAAGAATCCCACGGTCTCGAGCTTGGCCAACGACGGCTGGTTCGACGTGGACACCATCATCGACGAAAAGGTCGTGCGTGTCCTGATCCCGAAGCTCAAGGAAGCCGGAGCCGAAGGGATCATCGAATACCCTTTGAACAAAGTGATCTACTAACCGGAGACAATCATGCCCTGCGGAAAAAAAAGAAAACGGCATAAGATGGCGGTCCACAAGAGGAAGAAACGCCGCCGCCGTGACCGTCACAAGAAGCGCGATAGGTAGTACCCAACTGTCATCCCGACCGAGGCCGAAGGCCGAGTGGAGGGATCTAAATACAAGATCCCTCGACTTCCGCACTTCGTTCGGTCGCTCGGGATGACATACTCGAGAGGAAATTACTGTGTTTTTGAAAAAACTTAAGGTTTTCTGGTGGAACCAATGGGTCGTTATTTGCGCCATCCTCTGGACCATTGCGATCATTTGGTGGCCCGTCCAGGCTTTGAGCGGAGTGGACTCTTACCAGCGCTCGTATATGATCGTCTGGCTTTCGATGATGGGGCTTCAGTCCACCGTAGGCGCTCTGACGTTCGCCATCATTTATACGTGGTTACTTCAGGGGGGTCTTCAGAAACTTAAGTCCAAACAGGTCAAAAGCGAAGGCGTTAACATTCGTTGGAATGAGGTCATTGGCATGGAAGGAGCCAAGATCGAAGCCAAAGAGCTCGTCAGCCTTATCAAGGACCGCGCGCGCGTCCAAAAGATCGGCGGTAATATCATCCGCGGCATGCTCATGATGGGACCGCCCGGCTGCGGAAAAACTTATCTCGCCAAGGCGATCGCGACGGAGGCAGGGATCCCGTTCATTTCCATCTCCGGTTCCGAATTTGTCGAAGTGTATGTGGGCGTCGGTGCTTCGCGCGTACGTCAGCTTTTCCAAAAGGCCCGTCGTTTAGCCTACGCCGACGGCGGCTGCATCATTTTCATCGATGAGATCGACGCGATCGGCCGGAGCCGCAACTTGATGTCCTATGGCGGCGGCGGGATGGAGACCAACTCCACGCAGAACCAGCTCTTGGCTGAGATGGACGGTCTGGGCAGCCGCTCGGAAAACGTCGTCGTGATCGGCGCGACGAACGCTCCGGAATCTTCCATGGACGAGGCGCTTTTGAGGCCCGGCCGCTTCGATCGAAAAATTTACGTGGATCGCCCTGACCTGACCGAGCGCGAGGAGCTGTTTCGCTATTACTTATCCAAGATCAAGTACGATGAAAGCCTGGACATCGGCCGTTTCGCGCGCCGCGCAGTTGGTAAAAGTCCCGCCGACATCGCGAACTTGACGAAAGAGGCGGCGCTGATCGCGACGCGCACTAAGCAAGACAAGGTGACGAGCGATCATCTTCATGAGGCGATGGAGCGCATCGATCTGGGCATGATCAAGAATCGCAAGGTCAGCGACAAGGAAAAAGAGATGACCGCGTACCATGAGACGGGTCATCTCATTGTGCTGTACCTCTTGCACCCGACGGACGACGTGTTCAAAGCCTCGATCCTTCCGCGCGGGCCCGCCGGCGGCGTTGTTTACCATGTCCCGTCCGAAGACAAACAATTTCAGAACCGCAACGAGTATGTGGCCAATATTAAAGTCGCTTTGGCCGGTTACGTCGCTGAAAAGATGAAATTTGGGGTCACCTCCAATGGTGTCGGCAGCGACTTTCAGCACGCGATGAATTTGGCGCATAGCATGGTCTGGAACTACGGCATGGGCGCGTCGGGGTTGGTCGGGAGCTACGCGGTCATTCCCGATTCGTCGCAATCCAACCAGCTTTCAGAACAGGTCAAAGAGAAGTTGAACATTGAAACGCAGAATATTCTTCAGGGTTGCATGAAGGACGTCGAAGAATTGCTGCACAAAGAAAATATCATCTTTGAACGTTTCGCCAAGGAGCTCATTCAGCGGCAGGAACTCGACTACGACGAGATCGAAGCGATCTTCAAAGAGTACGGCAAAGCCAATCCGCGGGTGACTGCCAAGTATGTTCCGCCGCTAAAGGGTTGAAAATCAATAAGGTCAGAGTCTATTTTCTAACTTCTAGCTTGGTGTTATTTTCGTTCATCGGCTGCGGCCCTAAGCACACCTATCTTTCAGGCACGCTCACAAAGGCCGTCGAAAGCATCCTGATCGATGAGCAGGATCTCACCGCCGAAGCCCAGGTGGCGGGAAAAACGCTTGGGGCCGTCCTTTATCTGGATACGCTGATCGATCCCTCAGGACAAGTGCCTAAGGAGGTCCATGAGAAAATGGGTCAGGTCATGCAGGCGGTGACGCGTGTGGCGCTATCTACAGATCAGCCGATCGATTTCTTACAGGTATTCATCCGCGATCTTAAGCAGGGGAATGAGCTCATCGTCACCCGGTCGATGGATGACACAAGGCGCGCCAACGCCGAAGCGCTCGGCGTTGAAGAATCGATCAATCGCACCGTTTTCACGCAAGGACACTACGAGTCAAAGCCAGGCACGCCAAAAGCTCATCTTGATCCGGGGCAGGGAGAGCCGGAAGTGGATCTCGTCCCGGGAATACCCGAGTTTCACTTGAAAGAAGTCACACTCGAAGCTTTCCTTGCCGATCAGATCGCTCAGCGCATCCGTTTCAGCTTCGCAAAAGATTCCCAGGAGGCCGCTGAGAATCCGCTGGTGCTCGCCGACGGCTCCGTGCATGAATCCCCCGACGGCTTACGGCACTTTTATTTCTCCATGATCGGTTTTAAATCCAAAGAGGCCTCATCCAATATCTCGGGGATGCTCAAGATCGTCAATGACGTCTTCGGCGGTTACGAATTCACCGGTTACGCGACGGTGGAGCTCCGGGACTACCTGAACCGGCAGAAACTCGTCGTGGAGCGGCAAGTCCTCGAGGACTTCCGCAATAAAAAGATCACCGAAAAAGAGATCCTCGACCGCTATCTGACGGAATCCCAGTCTGTCCAGGAGGCGTTCAAACTCTTTGGATTCAATTTGCCACAGGAAGCGACGCAAAAAGAGCCGGCGATCGCCAAGTAACGCAGGACCGCATGAAACTTTTATCTCCCGCCAAAGTCAATCTTTCCCTCGAAGTTTTAAAAAAAAGACCCGACGGATACCACGAGGTCCGCACGGTATTCGAGCGCGTGGGGCTCTTTGACCAGATCGAACTTCGCTCTCTCAAGACGGCCGGGATCCGCATCGAAACGGATTCCAAAGAAGTCCCCGCCGGTCCTGGAAATCTCGCTTACAAAGCCGCGAAGCTTCTGACGGATCGCTTCAAAGTCAGCTCGGGAGTCGCGATCCGTCTCAAGAAAGTGATCCCCGTTTCGGCCGGCCTCGGAGGCGGTTCGAGCAACGCCGCGACGGTTCTTTTGGGCCTGAACCGGCTTTGGAGTCTGGGTTTGTCGAGGGCGCGGCTCCTCAAGATCGGCGCCGAACTCGGAAGTGACGTTCCTTTTTTTATTATGGAGTCTCCGTTCGCCTTGGGGACAGGGCGGGGGGAGATCCTGAAAAAGATCTCGCCGGCCAAGGTCACTTTGTGGCATGTTCTCGTGAAGCCTCCCTTCGGAATTTCTACTCGAGAGGCCTTTGAAGGGCTTAAGCTCGAAATGTTGACACCCGGGAAGACCGATGTTAAAATGCTGCTCCAATCTATTCAAAAGGGCCGACCCCTCGTGATCGGACAGCTCTTGTTCAATAGTCTGGAACTATCTCTAAGTAAAAGAGTTAGGACAATTTTAAATCTGAAGAAAAAGCTCTTGTTTCAGGGAGCGTTCGGTGCCGGAATGTCAGGCAGCGGCTCGGCTGTTTTTGGTTTATTTCACACAAAAAAGCAAGCGGAAGCGGCAGCGCAGGTTCTAAGGAAAGAAAAGCACTTGCGGGTTTTTGTCGCGTCGACCTATTGAAAATAGAGCACGCATCAAAGGATTTGCCCTGTGGTGTAATGGTAGCACACCGCCCTTTGGAGGCGTGAGTTTTGGTTCGAATCCAAACGGGGCAGTTATTTTAATGAATCGGATAAAGAAATGATGAAACCATCCACAAACCAAAAATGCTCGTTCTGCCATAAGGTCTCAAAGAGCGACGAGAAGCTTTTCTCGGGGCCCGACGTTTTTATCTGCGAGGACTGCGTGCGCTTCTGCCATCAGGCGATCTCCAGGCAATCCGCTGAGTCCAAAAAAGAACCCCTTTTCTTCAAAGACCTGCCCAAGCCTGTCGATCTCAAAAAGTCGCTTGATGAGTACGTGATCGGCCAGCACCAGGCCAAGAAGCAACTTTCGGTCAGCGTTTATAATCACTACAAGCGTGTTTTTTCTTCGGATCCAAGTCGTGACGTCGAGATAGAAAAATCGAATGTCCTCCTCATCGGACCCACGGGCTCCGGAAAGACGCTACTGGCGCGCACGCTCGCGCGCATCCTCAAAGTGCCCTTCGCGATCTGCGACGCGACGACTCTGACCCAGGCGGGCTACGTCGGGGAAGACGTCGAGAACGTGCTTTTGCGGCTCCTTCAGGACGCGGATTTTAGCGTCGAGCGGGCCCAGACGGGCATCATCTACATCGACGAGATCGACAAGATCGGCAAGACCACCGAGAACGTTTCCATCACGCGCGACGTCTCAGGCGAGGGCGTCCAGCAGGGTCTGCTGAAAATTCTGGAAGGCACCAAGGCCAATGTGCCGCCTCAGGGCGGCCGCAAGCATCCGCAGGCTGAGTACGTCCAGCTGGACACCACACACATCCTTTTTATCTGCGGCGGCACTTTCAGCGGTTTGGACAAGATCATCGAGCAGCGTTTCGGCAAAAAGGATATCGGATTCCACGAGAGACTTAAGAGCCGCCGTCCTATCCCCGTGGGCCAGCACTCCGTCGTATCAGCGGAGCCTTCGTTCATGGATCTTGTAGAGACCGAGGACTTGATCCGTTTCGGATTCATCCCCGAATTCATCGGACGTTTTCCCGTGATCTCGGTTCTCGAGGGATTGAAGGAAAAAGACCTCCTCGATATTCTTGTCAAACCGAAGAATGCGCTGGTCCGGCAGTTCCAGAAATTTTTTGAGATGGAAGGCGTCGAGCTCGAATTCACGGCCGACGCGCTGGAAGAAATTGTGAAGGAAGCTTTAAGGAAGCGCACGGGCGCGCGCGGTCTTCGAGCCATCATCGAAGACGTGATGATGGACATCATGTACGACATCCCGTCGCTCGGCCATGTCGGGCGCTGCGTGGTGAACGCCTCGACCGTCAGCCGTCGTGAACAGCCGCTTTTAATTGATAAGAAAGAAGTCGGCCAAAAAATTGCCTAAGCTTGCCGTCATCATTTTGGCGGCGGGGAAGGGCACCCGGATGAGATCGGAGTTGCCGAAGGCGCTCCATAAGATCTGTGGCCGGCCGATGCTCAGTTCTTTGATAGAGACCGCCAAGACGCTTAAGCCCCATGAAGTGATCGTCGTCGGGGGTCACGGACTTATGGAAGTGCGCCGGGCGCTTGGCAAAGAAGCCGAAGTCGTCCATCAGAAAGCGCTCCTCGGAAGCGGTCATGCGGTGCATCAGGCCGTAAAGGCCCTGACGGGTTTCCGCGGATCCGTGATGGTGCTTTACTGCGACACGCCGCTTATTTCGTCGGAGACGCTTAAAGTTCTTCTCGAGGACCACCGGTCCGGTCGCACCGACTGTACTCTTCTGTCGGTGGACGTCGATCGACCCGAGGGTTACGGCCGGATCAAAATGAACTCCGGCGGGACGGTGGAAAAGATCGTGGAAGAGAATGACGCCACTGACGCGGAAAAAAAGATCCGCGAGATCAATGTCGGCTGTTACGTGTTCGACGGCCGGAAGCTTTTCGAATCATTGAAAAAAGTGCCCAGAAATCCGGGCAAGAACGAGTACTACCTGACCGACACGATCGAAATTCTTTCGAGGCAGGGTCGGGTCTCGGCCGTGGCGGCAAGGGACCTCGACGAAACGATGGGCATCAACACCCGTCATCATCTGGCTGAAGCTCAGAGGATCATGCAGAAAAAAATTTTGGACCATTGGATCGAACAAGGAGTCCTGATCCGGGACCCGCAGACGACGGTCATCGATGCCGGGGTCCGCATTGGCATTGACACCGAGATCCTGCCTCACACGGTGATCGAAACCGGGTGCGTGATCGGAAAAAAGTGCGTGATCGGGCCTTTTGCGAGGCTCCGCGGCGCGTCGATCATTGCCGATGAAGCGGTGGTTGGAAATTTTGTCGAGATCGTGCGATCGAAGATCGGCAGGAAGACTCAGGTTAAACATCTGAGTTATCTCGGTGACGCCGAAGTCGGGGAGTCGGTCAATATCGGCGCGGGGACCATCACAGCCAATTACGACGGAAAGAAAAAGCACCGCACGGTTATCAAGGACCGCGCGCAGATCGGAAGCGGGACCGTGCTCGTAGCGCCTGTCGTCGTGGGCCGCGGAGCCAAGACCGGCGCGGGGTCGGTCATACCCAGAGGTAAGGACGTGCCGGACGGCGCCGTGGTGGCCGGAGTGCCGGCCAGAAAATTGCCGGGGAAAGCTTCAAAATGAACGGTAAATTAAAATTATTTACAGGCAACGCCAATCCTACGCTTGCCGAAAGCATCGCCAAATACCTCAAGCTACCGCTCGGGGACGCGCTTGTGACGACCTTCAGCGAAGGCGAGATCCGCGTGAAGATCAACGAGGATGTTCGCGGCACGGACGTCTTCATCGTCCAGCCGACCTGCCCTCCGACCAACAACAATCTGATGGAGCTTCTCATCATGATGGACGCCGTCCGTCGGGCTTCGGCGAGGCGCATCACCGCGGTGATCCCTTATTTCGGCTATGCGCGGCAAGACCGTAAAGATCAGCCCCGCGTGCCTATCACCGCCAAGCTCGTGGCCAACCTTCTGACGATCGCCGGCGCCGACCGCATCCTAACCATGGATCTTCACGCCAGCCAGATCCAAGGTTTCTTCGACATTCCGATGGACCATCTTTTCGCCGTCAATACGGTCGTCGACTTTTTCAAGAAAAAGAAACTGAAGAACCTCGTCGTCGCTTCTCCCGACGTGGGAGGCATCAAGATGGCGCGTGCTTACGCCAAAAGAATGGAAGCGGGCCTGGCCATCGTCGACAAACGCCGCATCGACGACCGGCACGCCGAGGTCATGAGCATCCTGGGAAACGTCAAAGGCAAGAATATCGTGATCGTGGACGACCTCGTCGCAACCGCCAGCTCTATTTGCGAGGCTTCCGTCGCGCTCAAGAAAGCCGGCGCTCTCAAGATCTATGCCGCGGTTTCGCACCCCATTCTTTCGGGTCCGGCGATCGAACGGATCAAAGCTTCGGCCATCGAAGAGTTCGTGGTGACCGACAGCATTCCTCTAGATCCAAAGAAAAAAGATCCCGTGTTCAAGGTGCTGTCGGTCGCCCCTCTTTTGGGGGAAGCGATCCGGCGGACCCACGAAGAAGAATCGATCAGCAGTTTGTTCAACTAATAAGAAAAAAGGAAAAAGACCATGGAACAGATCAAATTGAAAGCCAACATCCGAGAGGGCCGCGGCAAGCAGGCCGTCAAAAAACTGCGCCGTGATGGCCTCGTGCCCGGCGTGGTCTACCATCGCGGGGAGGAACCGGTCTCCATTGAATTCCCCGGACGCGATCTCCAGAAGATCCTCCACTCGCATGAGAACGAGAATATCCTCATCAATCTTACGATCGAGAAGGAGAAGAAGAAATCCCGCGCCGTCATCATCAAAGAAGTACAGCAGGATCCGGTCAAACGGAGCCTTCTGCACGTGGACTTCAACGAGATCTCTCTCACCGAACGGATCACCGTCGAAGTGGAGATCGAGGCCAAAGGAGAGGCCATCGGCGTGAAGCAGGACGGCGGGTTCTTGGACCATCCCCTGCGTCAGATCAAGATCCAGTGTCTGCCCACTGAGATCCCAGGCCATATCGACGTGGACGTTTCGGCCCTCAAGCTCAATGACTCGATCCACGTCAAAGACCTCAAAGTGTCCGAAAATATCAAGGTCCTGACCGATCCCGAAGCGCTGCTTTTCCAGGTGAAGAAGATCGAAGAGAAGGTCGAAGAGACCGAGCCCGGCCAGACTCCCGAGCTCGAGGTCATCCGCGAGAAGAAGGAAGAAGGGGCCCCCGCCGAAGGCGGGTCCGCCTCAGGCGGAAAGGAAGAATCCAAGGCGGCTCCGAAGGCGGAGAAGAAGTAAAATAGTTGAAAGCGATCGTAGGGATCGGCAATCCGGGCAAAGAATACAAAGATACGCGGCACAACATCGGGTTCCGAGTCCTCGACGCGCTTAAAACGACCCCAATCGGTAAGGCCGCAAAAGTCGTTTTGAAAAAACCTGCCACCTTCGTGAATCGTACCGGGGTCGCGGTCGCGGAGTTGACGAAGAAGTACGGGGTTTCTGCCGACCAAGCACTGTTGGTCTGCGACGACGTGTACCTCGAATTCGGAAAGCTTCGACTTCGCGCGAAGGGAAGTTCAGGAGGACACAAAGGACTTCAGTCGGTGATCAACGCACTTGGCACCGAGGAGTTTCCGAGGCTTAAGATCGGCGTGGGCAAGGCGCGGATGCCCAAGGATTTGGCGGGTTTCGTGCTCGAAAATTTTAGCAAAGAAGAAGAAAAACAGATCGGCCCGATCGTTCAGAATGCGGTTTCGGTTTGTGAAGTTTGGGTCCAAAAGGGCTTTGAGGCGGCAATGACCGCTTTGGCAAAATGTCAATCTAAAGGAGCTAAAGAATGAGAAATTACGAAGGCGTTTTCATCATCAACCCCGACCTTTCATCGGACGCGTCCAAAGGCGTGGTCACGCAGGTGCAGGAGCTCGTCTCCAAGAACGGCGGCCGCGTGGATGGCCTCCAAGAATGGGGCAAGCGCCGCCTGGCCTATAAGATCAACAAGAAGTACGAAGGCAATTATGTCCTTATGAATTTTCAGATGGACACCCACCAGACCAAAAAACTTGAGCAGGCGCTCAGGCTGAACGATCACGTGATCCGGTATTTGCTGGTCAACAAGGACGAAAAATAGACACGCGGACAGGGAGGACCTATGGCCAGTTTAAATAAAGTATTTCTGATCGGAAACCTGACTCGGGACCCCGAGCTTCGGTACATCCCGAGCGGCTCCGCGGTGACGAGCTTCACGATCGCCGTCAACCGTGTCTATAAGCTTCAAAGCGGCGAGAAAAAAGAAGAGGTCAGTTTTATCCGCGTGGTGGTGTGGGGACGCATGGCCGAAACGTGCGGCGAGTATTTGAAAAAAGGCCGGCCCGTTTTTGTCGAGGGTCGCCTTCAGTCCAGAAGTTGGGACGGTCCCGACGGACAAAAGCGCAATGCCACCGAGGTGATCGCCCTGAACGTGCAGTTCTTGGGCGGGGCTCAAGGCGCCTCCTCCGGCGGCCGCTCCGAGCGCGACGTGTCGCAGGAAGCGCCCGTGGGTGCCAAGGAAGAGCTGGGAGAGATCCAGTTGGATGAAATGCCCGATCTTGGCGCCGTCAAGACCGAGGAAGAAACCCCTTTTTAACCAGGAGAAAATCATGTTCGAAAAAAAACGAATGAAGAAAAAGCCCAAAGGCCCGGCGAAAAAGAAGTTCATCCGCAAAAAAGTCTGTAAGTTCACGCCGGAAGAGATCGAGACCATCGATTACAAGGACATCAGCCGGCTCCGCTATTTCGTGACCGAGCGCGGAAAGATCATCCCGAGCCGCATCTCCGGCGCCGGAGCCAAATCGCAGCGGCACCTCGTCCGTCAGATCAAGCGTGCCCGTCAGATAGCGCTTCTGCCTTTCGCGGCCGAATAACATGAACGTAGAAGTGGTCCTGACGGAAAACGACCCGTCCCTCGGCAAACGCGGCACGGTGGTCAAAGTTTCCTCGGGCTACGCCAATAATTTCCTGATCCCCGGAAAGAAGGCCGTCCTGGCGACAGCGCCGACGCTGAAAAGGTTCGAAGCCGAAAAAGCTAAACAAGCCAAGAATGATTCCGACACGCTCACGCAAGCTCAAAGAACGGCGGCTGAGCTGGAGAGAACCTCGCTTGAGATAAAGGTCCTTACCGGGGAAGGAGATAAACTTTACGGAGCCGTGACGGCCCACGAGATCCAGGAAGAGCTGGCGGCCCGATCCGGTCTCCATCTTGAGAAGAAACACCTCCAACTGGCTGAACCGATCCGGAAGCTCGGCTCTTATGAGGTGAGCGTCCGGCTGCACCCGGAAGTTAAAACGAAGCTTAAGGTCATCGTCTCGAAAAAGGTTTAAAACCCGTGCAAACCACAAGCTCTCTCGAATCGATCTTACCCAAAGAAAAGGTCCCCCCTCAGAATATCGACGCCGAAGTCGCGGTGCTCGGCTCGATGCTCATCGAAGAGGACGCGATCGCGCTCGGGATCGAAATGCTCAGCGCTGAATGTTTCTACAAGGACGCGCATCGCAGGATCTTCCAGAGTATGATCCGTCTTTTCAACGAAAACAAAGCCATCGACCTCGTCACCCTGACCGAGACGCTCTATAAGGAAGGCCTCATGGATGCCGTGGGCGGACCCAGCTATCTCGCGTACCTGACGACCGTCGTGCCGACCGCCGCGAACCTGGTGTATTACGCCAGGATCGTGAAGGAAAAATTCATCCTGCGCCATTTGATCACCAGCGCCACTCAGATCGTGTCCGACTGCTTCGACAGCTCTCAGGAAGTCGAATCGCTTCTAGATCGCGCGGAAAAAGCGATCTTCGACATCACGAGCAATAAATTTTCAGGCGGGGTCGTTCCTTTGAAGGAGATCGTACGCAACCAGATCGAAACGATCGACCGGCTGTACCAGCGTAAAGAGAACATCACCGGCATCGCCACCGGCTACCATGAATTCGACACGCAGACGGCGGGACTTCAGCCGTCAGACCTCATCATCATCGCGGCGCGTCCTTCGATGGGCAAAAGCGCTCTCATGACCTGCATCGCCGAACACGCGGGCATGGTGCTTAAAGTACCCACGGCGATCTTCAGCCTTGAAATGTCCAAAGAACAGCTCATCCAGAGAATGCTTTGTTCCTGCGCCCGCATCGACGCCCATAAGGTACGCACCGGATTTCTGGCCCAATCGGACTGGCCGCATCTGACCAAAGCCGCCGACAAGCTCTCTCAGGCGCCCATTTACATCGACGACACACCCGGCATCAGCGTCCTGGAGCTCAAAGCCAAGGCCCGCCGCCTCAAAGCGCAATTCGATATCAAACTCATCATGGTGGATTATCTTCAGTTGATGCAAGGCACCGCGGGCGTCGAAAGCCGCCAGCAGGAGATCTCGGAGATCTCGCGTTCCTTGAAGGCGCTGGCCAGGGAGCTTCAGGTGCCGCTCATCGCCGTGAGCCAGCTTTCGCGCGCGGTCGAGTCGCGCGTAGATCATCGCCCGCAGCTTTCGGACCTGCGCGAGAGCGGAGCCATTGAGCAGGACGCAGACGTCGTCGTCCTTTTGCTTCGTGAAGAATATTACAATCCCACCGAAGAGAATCGCGGCAAGGTCGACGTCATCATCGCCAAACAAAGAAACGGCCCCGTCGGCACCGTCAAACTCGCCTTCATCGGCGAATACACCCGCTTCGAAAACGCCGAACTCCACCGCCGCGAAGAGATGCCCGCGTAAGTTTCCGGAGTCTTTGCTTTCTTGAACAGCCTGTGCTAGAGTAAATCCTTAAAATTATGACAAAAAAATCTTTAATTTTATCTGTTTCCTTTGCTACCGCACTTATGGTGTTTTTCTCACCGTTCGGTCTCCCGACGACTCACGCCGAGGACTCCGCGAAAGTCGTCAAAGCTGTCGACGTCAAAGGCAATAAGTCGGTTTCGAGCCTTACGATCCTGGCCAAGGTCCAGACGCCGATCGGCCGGCCCCCTTCCTCGACCGTGCTCAACGAAGACTTGAAAAGGCTCTACGGGATGGGTTTTTTCACGGACGTGCGTATTGAGCAGGAGGACTTTGAGGACGGCATCAAAGTCGTTTTCTTTGTGACCGAAAAACCGGTCCTTTCCGAGATCCGCATCGACGGGAATAAAAAGATCAAGACCGATCAGATCAAAAAGGAAATGCAGTCGGCCCTCGGGGACTTCGTGGACCAGAAACGGGTGCGGGACGACGTGGAAGCCATCCGCAGGCTCTATGAGAAGAAAGGTTTTTCGGAGGCCGGCATCGACAGCGCTCTGGATATCCATAAGGACACGAATCAGGCCACGCTCAAAATTATCATCGACGAAGGCTCTAAAGTTCGGGTGAAACGCATCCAAGTCACCGGCAACCAGGCCTTGAGATCCGGTGAGATCACCAAGGTCATGAAAACAAAGTCGTCCTCCTGGGGCGGCTGGTTCCGGTCCGGTTATCTCAAGGAAGAGGAGATCGACGAGGACATCGAGCGGATCAAAGCGCTTTACGATGAACACGGGTTCAGCGACGCGGAAGTGACGGCCGAGACTGAACCTATGTCCGCCTCCGGAGGAAAAGACGCGGGGGACACCCTTCTTAAGATCAGCGTAAAAGAGGGAAGAAAGTATCTCGTCGGCGAGATCGCGATCCAAGGCAATACCCTCCTTAAGGAAGCGGATATCATGAAGGCGGTCCAAATGCAAAAAGGCAAGCCGTTCTCGAAACGCGCCTTACGCCTTGACGTTTCCACGATCCAGGACCTCTATTTTGAAAAGGGCTATCTGTCGGCCCAGATCCGCTCCGAGTCCCTCTTCAACGAAACGACCGACCTTGTCGACCTGCGTTACTCGATCGTCGAGAATGAGCTTGTTTATGTCGACAAAGTTCAAGTCATCGGCAACACGAAGACCAAGGACATCGTCATTCGCAGAGAACTTCGGGCTTATCCCGGAGAATCTTTCAGCGGCGCCAAACTGAAACGTTCTAAAGAGCGTCTCTACAATCTCGGATTTTTCGAGGATGTGCGTTTTGACACGGAGCCCGGATCGCTGCCCAATACCAAGAACCTCGTTGTGACAGTCAAGGAACAAAAGACGGGCGAATTCAGCTTCGGCGGCGGCTACAGCTCCATCGACTCGATCCTCGGCTTCGCGCAGATCCGCCAGAAGAACTTCGACTGGCAGAACACCAAAACGTTCACCGGCGCGGGGCAGGACCTGGGACTGCGTCTAGAGCTCGGCAGTGTGCGCAAGAACGGGGAACTCAGCTTTACCGAGCCGTGGGTTTTCGGTCATCCGTACTCGTTCGGTTTTGATCTTTACCGAAGGGAATTTTCACGGTCGGGCAATTCTGGCTATTTCTTCAATCAGCGCAAAACCGGGTTTGACCTTCGCCTGGGCAAGGAATTTACCGAGTATGACAAAGGGCTTTTGATGTACAAGCTCGAGGAAGTCAAAATTTCAGATATTCCATCCGATGCTTCGCAGCTTCTGAAGGACGAAGAGGGCAGGAAGACGACTTCAAGCCTGGCGCTGACGCTCACCCACGATGAGCGCGATAATATTTTCAATCCTACGAAGGGATATTTGGCAACGGCGACGGCAGAGATCGCGGGCGGGCCCCTCGGTGGCGACAAGGATTTCACGAAGCTGGACGGATTGGCCAGTACTTACCTAAAACAGTGGGACCAGCTGGTGCTCGAGCTTAAGATCCGCGGCGGCATCGCCGACGCTTTTGGCGATACTCCCCGGGTGCCGATCTACGAACGCTTTTTCGTCGGCGGCGCCAGCACCGTGCGCGGGTACCGCGAAAGGCGCATCGGTCCGCGCGATAACGGCAACCGGGAGCCCATCGGCGGCGAGTCTTACTGGGTGGGCAACGTCGAGGAAACTTTTCCGATCTATCCCAATCTGATCAAGGGAGCCGTGTTCTTCGATTTCGGCAATGCTTACCCGAGCATCAGTGATTTCGGGAGCGGCGGCGTTTCTTCGGGTGTGGGCATGGGCGTACGGATCAAGACCCCGATCGGGCCGGTGAAGCTCGACGCCGGGTATCCCCTGGATGACGTCGAGGGAGAAAGTAAAAAACTTCGTTTTTATTTCAATATTAGCCAAGGGTTCTAACCCAAACTTAAACAAGGAGATGTACCGATGAAAAAAATGTTCGCTTTCGTTCTAATGTTCGCTCTGATCTTAGGAGCCGCGATGGGCTCTCCGAAGGCCGCTTTTGCGGCGGTCTCAGACAAGATCGGTTATGTCGATCTGTCCAGGGTCTTTGATGAATATCTGAAAACCAAGGAATTTGACAAGAACCTCGAGGCTAAAGGCGCCCAGAAGCAGGTCGACCGTGACAAGATGGTCAACGAGGTCAAAAAACTGCGTGATGAATCAGAGCTTTTGTCCGCCAAAGCCAAGGAAGAAAAGCAGGCGGTCATCGACGACAAGATCAAGACGCTTCAGGATTTTGACCGCAACACCCGCGATGCCTTGAGGAAAGAGCGTGACGTGATGGTTCGCGACATCTTGAAAGAGATCGAAGCCGTCATTCAGAATTTCGGAAAGTCCCAGGGTTACGGGTTCATATTCAACGATCGGGTCCTTGTGTTCAAGAGCGAAGGCGCCGACCTGACGGCCCAGATCATCAAGGTTTTGAATGACTCCTACGCCACCAAGAAAAAATAGTGAGATCCCCAAAAGCTTAAACTTACAGGAAATTGCGGAGCTCGTCGGCGGAGAACTGATCGGGGACGGTTCCATCAGTATCACGGGGGCCGCGGGGATCAAGGAAGCCAGGAACGGGGAGATCACGTTCCTTTCGAACGTGAAATATGCCTCTTATCTTGAAGAGACCCGCGCCTCTGCTGTCATCACATTCAAGGAAACTGAGGCCGGGTCGAAGCCGCTCATCCGCACGTCCAACCCCTCCATCGCTTTCACGAAGGTCCTTTCGGTCCTGAAGCCGTTCAAAGCGAGGAATTTTACGGGAATTCACCCTACGGCAGTCGTGGATCCCGGAGCGATGCTCGGCGCCCGCGTCGGTGTCGGTCCCTATGCGGTGATCGAAAATGGCGTCACGATCGGTGAAGGCTCGGTCATCGAGGCACATACTTTTGTGGGAGCTGCAAGCCGCCTCGGCTGCGAGGTTCATTTGTATCCAATGGTGACCATCCGCGAAGAAACCGAGATCGGGGATCGCGTCATCGTCCATAGCGGCGCGGTCATCGGAAGCGACGGGTTCGGTTACGAGTCCATCGGTGGAAGCCATGTCAAAATTCCCCAGACCGGCTCCGTCCTCATCGAAGAGGACGTGGAGATCGGGGCCAACGTCTGCATCGACCGCGGGCGCTTCCAGAAAACGACGATCCGCCGCGGCGTAAAGATCGACAATCTTGTTCAGATCGCCCACAACGTTGTGATCGGCGAGCACAGCCTTGTCATTTCACAGGCGGGTATTTCGGGATCCTCAGAGCTTGGTAAAAATGTCATCGTGGCCGGGCAGGCGGGGATCGTGGGCCATGTGACACTCGGCGACGAGACGGTGGTGGGAGCGGGCGCGGGAGTCACCAAGTCCTGGCCGGCTCGGAGCGTCATTTTGGGAAGTCCCGCCAAGCTTTTGTCCGAACAAAAGAAACTCTTTGCTTACCTGTCGCGGCTGCCGGAACTTTTTAAGGAATTCTCAGAGCTAAAGAAAAAAATTGAAGAAAAATAGTCCCAACCGCGCTTCCGGTCCCTGGCAGAAGACCGTTTGCCGGACAGGTTCTCTTTCGGGAAAAGGGCTGCATACGGGCGTCCCCTGCGTGCTGACGGTCCGTCCGGCCACCGCGGATACCGGCGTTGTTTTCTTCAAGAACGGCAAAAGGCTCGGCGCGCACTCCAAGGACTCGCTTCCTTTGGCGCAGAGCCAACGGTGCACCGTTCTTGGAAAGCCGCCTCACGATATCATGACGGTGGAACATTTTCTCGCGGCCGCCTGGTGCCTGGGACTCTGCAATCTGGAAGCGCATTTGAACGGGCCTGAGCTCCCCGCGCTCGACGGCAGCGCCTTGGGATTTGTCCGTTTTCTGAAAGGCTTGGGAATTAAAAAGCAGGGGACCAGGCAACTGGTGTGGCGGGTGCGCGAACCGATCTTTTTCGCAGAGCCGGGCAAGGCGATCCAGGCCCTGCCCTCGTCGACCTTAAGCGTCGCGTACATCCTCGATTATCCTCATGCGGCGCTTAAGAACCAGCGTGTGGATTTTTCGGCCGACCCGAAGACTTTTGAAAGGGAGCTTGCACGCGCGCGCACTTTTTGCA
>Ga0209515_10000277_pt1 | contig 98035 bp, 83 predicted proteins | sample Subgroupgradi54m_FD_187454 | JGI IMG/M metagenome (GOLD analysis project Ga0209515, IMG submission 187454) | Subsurface groundwater microbial communities from S. Glens Falls, New York, USA - GMW60B uncontaminated upgradient, 5.4 m (SPAdes)... ... | reverse complement strand
AGGGACCGTGCGCTGCAGAGGAATTTATTGGATTTGATGAAAAAGACGAAGGTGGATTCCGCAATAGTGCTGGCCGGAGGGTTTCACACGGAAGGATTTGCGAAAGGGCTGAAGGAGGCGGGATGTTCCTATGTGCTGTTGACGCCGCGGATTAATTCGCTGAAGGGGCATGAGCTGTATGAAGATGTGATGAAGGGGAAAGTGTCGTACAAGGACATGATCAAGACAACATTTTACGATGCGTTCATGAGGCATTCGAGCATGAAGCTGGTGTCGGAGCTGAATGAGAGGGATTTCCGGCGCGTGTTGAAGGAGTGGCGAGACGGAGTGATCCGGAGATTAGCGGAAGAGGGGCGTACGGCCGAGGCCGGAGAGTACACGAAGTACATAGACATGCTGATGCAGGTATACATCGAGAAGTACGGAGTGAAGGGGCTGACGAGTAAGAGCAAGGAAGAGGTGTTGAAGGATATTGAGAAGGCGGTGAGTGAGTATGAGGAAAAGACGCTGAAGGGGATGTGGGAGAGGTTTGAGGGGACACTGAAGAGATTCTCGGAAGGGGCGCAAGGGTTGATCGACCGCAAGGAAGTGACGGTGGAGAAGGTGGCTGCACTCCTGAAGGAGGCGCAGGCGACGGGCGGCTCAAAACTGCAGGCCGTGCGGTTGATTTTGAATCCGAGCCCGAATGCGGAGGTTCCGGTGGATATGAAGTTGTTCACACAGGCGTTTAATGAGGCCTATGGGAATGCGGTAGTTGCCGGAATTCCTGCGGAGAATGTATCGAAGGATGTGATTGTGGGGACTGTGGGGAAATATTTGGAGAAGACCCTGGCCCAAGGAATGGAAGTGACGAATGAATCGGTTGCGGCAGCCAAAGACGTGGTGAGGGCAGAATTGGCAAGGAATGAGACGTTGGTGGCCGGTATGCCGAAGGATGTGAAGCAGGGGTCTGAAGCGTCGGCAAATTTCGTTGCGAAATTTACGGAAGCAGTAACCGCGAAGGTGTCGACGGAGACTGGATTGCAAGGACCGGCGGCGCAAGTGGCATCCCTGAAGGCTTTGCAGGAGATACAGCGGGAAACGGATTCGAGTGTCATCCGGAGCCGAGCGAAGGATCAGAGCGCTCCGACTCCTCAGCTCCCCAAAGCCGCATCGCTGGGGAAACAGCTCATGCCGTTTGGTACGCCTAAAGCCGGAAGTCACGCACAATTTTTGGAAGAGCATAATCCATTAAGCGGCAACTTTCAAACCGAAACGAATAATTTAACGCATCCTATGCGCTATCTGAATCTCCTCCAGCGTCTGATGGAAATTCGGAAAGATTTTAAAGGCCAATCAATCAAAGTTCTAGTCATGGGACCTGGATGGGCTTCGGTTTCAGATGGAAGTGAAGAAGTTCCTTACTCTCCGATGCTGATCGAAGTGATTGCCGCGCTTTGGGGAGTGAATGTGGAATACACCGTTGTGGACTTGAGTCAACAGAGTCTAACGGCTGCCCAGTCTTTGGATTTCTATTCACTCGCTGGTATTCCCGAAGAGTTGGGTTCTAATCCCGGATTTTCTCAAGTTGAGAAGGCCATTGCGGCGCTGACGGTGACGGAGGCAACTCAACTCGAAAAGGATAAAGTTTACCGTATGGATACAAGGAAGTTAGCGGAGAAAATTTCTGTCGAACCGTTTGCTGCTGACTTTAACGAAATCCAAGATTATGGAGAGAATCAGGTCGATCTGGTGATTGGTATGAACGCGGTTCATTATGGAATGAAGGGATTCGATTCCCTTGTCAAAATCTTAAAATCGATAAAGCCGGGAGGAAAACTTTTTGTTGATCCCTTCGATATCAAACCCATTTTGAGCAAGGAAACATTGGAGGTTTATGATAACGCAAATTGGAGTTCTGAAAAAGAAACCGGGAAGGTTATGCAAAAAATCTTTGAGGAGATTGGAGCCGCTTTAAAAAATCTTGGGATGGGTGTGAACATGACTCATATTGGGACCACCATCGAATTTACTCCCGAGGCACCGGCAGTAACGCTTCCTGCATCTGCTTCCCAACCTGTTACCGCCGCAGCGCCTGGTGAACTTGTAGAAGCCCGGTATGACGATGACTTCGACCGTGTGGCTGAGCGGCAGAAGAATACCTATACGGTTCAGCAGATCATGGAGAGTGTGCTGAATAACGTCAATAACATAGCCTATAGCGTGCGTTTGCGTGAGACAAAGGCCTTTTTGGCTATTCGTAGCATGATAGCGACACAGAAAGAATCCGCGACTACGGATGCGGCGTCAGCGAAGATAGAAGAATTCAGAAAGAAGCTGAATGCTCTCTGGCGTAACGTGACTAGTTACTCCAACCAGGAATTCTCTTTAAAAACTGTTGAAGAAATCGAAGCGCTTGTCCGCGAGACTTTCCCTGACACTGCGACGAATAACGAAGTGTTGGCGGCGCTTGGCGATTTCAAAGCCAGTCTGAATATGATTAGCGAGCTCCAAGGCTCGAGAACTATGACAGGGATAGGCTATCCTCTGAAATCGCCCATAAGTCTGGCAGACTTGGATAGTCTGTCAAACGTCTTTGTTGAACTCGAAATATCAATGAATGAAAAGGGTGTCTGGGAGCTCAATCTGGCTAACTTGGGTAGTTCGCACGGTAAGGACTTGCACACTCACCCGCCATATCCTGATGTTTTGAGAGGTAACGAGCGTGCCAATCCCGCGCCCAGCATGCCGGATGTCATCGGAGGAGCCAGCAACCTCAGCAATGCGGGTATTACAGTATTAAACAACGACAGAGCGGCGAGTCAGCGGTCTTCTAGCTTGAATTCAAGTAATGCTATCGATCAGACCGCTGAACAGATAATCGCTGAGATCGGCAAGAAGGGTGAAGAGTTTGCGCTCGGGAAGATTTCCGTTGAAGAGTATTCGGCCTTTGTGAACGATGAACAGCGGCAAGCTGCGCTGAAAGTCGCCGGATTGAGTTTGCGTTTTGTGTCTCGTTCTGAAGTTCAGGAGGTTCGTTTTAATGCCAATGGAACATTTGATGTGATTACGGCTAGCGGCGAAGTTATTCAGAGCAAGGTTACCGGGCAAGAGCAAACGGCCCGAGACATGCTGAAGGCATCCGCTGCCCAAACTGTTACCGCCGCATCGCTGGGAGCAGCGGTGGCGGAAGCGACAAGAATAGAGACGGCAGTTGCCAATAGCCGGATAGAAATGCCGGTGACGCTTGCCGGTGAAGAGGATTTTAATACATTGAACAACAAGGCAAAGGCCAGAGCTATGGAAATGGTCACGGATTATATTCGTGATCCCAATACGGCTGGCAAAGCAGCTCCCTGGGTGATTTTTGCCGATATGATGAAATTAAGTTTGCGGGACACGGTTTATGGAAGAAAAGCCGCTGATTATATGATCAAAGACGTGATTCGGATCACTATGGGGGTTATTCAGGGGAGGGGAGGGGCTGCCTACCGGATCGGGGACCGCGCGGATGAAGTGGCCATGGTCCTGCCCGCTAACCTGACTCCTAAACAGATTGAGCTTATTCTCCAGGAAATCCAGGATGCCATTGAAAGCGAGTACCGAGCCGGATACGGATTTGCCAGGCTTCGTGCTGTTCCTGAGACCCAGACCGAAGAGAGTAAGGCGGAAAGGGAACTTTTGCGCCGGCAAAAAGGCATGAAATCAATCCAAGCCCTTTCCGGCGCTGTGAGAGATGCGGATGGAAAATTGTTAAAGTCGGAACTTTCCGAGTATGTGCTTTTCAAAAATGACGCGGGAAAGAGTTCTCAGACGACACTGCGCCGTATTCTAAAAGACGCCGGAATGGAATTAAACCCCGGCGAAGTTGAAACGGTTTTGGTGCCGTATTTGCCCGGAGGCGCAGTCCGGCTGAAATGGGACGGCCAGAAACCGGGGGAGAAAGATCTTGAAGCCCGGGTGGAGAAATTTCTGGAAAAATCGCTGGGTGAAGCGGAAAAGTATCAGAGCCAGGCTAAGGATAAAAAATTATTCTTTGGCGTGGAAGAGAGAATGTCCAAAGCGGTCGAGAAGCCGGAGGAAGGGCTTTATGGCGAAGATACGGCGGCCAACGTCCGATCAAGCCTGAATCGGCAGCAAGAAAATCTCCGCAAGCTGGGAGCCTATGAAATTGAGGAACAAAACGCGGCCTTTGTCAGGACGGAACTCGCGCATATTTTGAATGATGCGCTCTCGGTGCCGCGGGGGGAGTTTAGGACTTATATCATCCGCGGTCCGCCGGATAATTTTTTCCTGGTCACCGTGGGCCAGGGAAAATGGCAGTTGACTTTGGTCAAGCAGGCCATTGTCGCCAATGCGGATCAAAAAGGTCAGGAGGCCAAAGCCGCGTTTGACGCTGTGATGGCCGCTTCAGGACGCCAAAGCCGGGAGCCGGGCGTTTACGGTTTTAAAGTGGTCAATGACCATTGGGGGCACACGGCCGGCAATCAACTCATTGCTTTAGACAGCGCCTATTTATATGAGGCCTTTCAAAGCGCGGGCAAAACAGTTTCCTCACCGGAGCAAATTTTGAACGCTTTGCGCGGAGCGAGTGAAAAAGTGAATGCAGCCACGGCCGGCAAGGGATTCAGCGTCAAATATGAGGCCACCACCATCAGCAATGAAGATAGAAATCATCTGCCCAGTATCATGGACGCTGTTCTCGTGCCGTTTATCCTTCAACGCATTGAAAAGTTGAGTGATGCCCGCGGAAAGGCAGTGCAGAAGAACCCTTCAAAAGATGCGCGCTTTCCGCATACGGTTAAAAGCTACTCCAGTTTCACGAAGGAATATAAAGAGGGAACCCCTGACCCGCTTTGGGCGGGGATTGAAGCTGAATCCCAGATTTCGGAGGCCCTGCGCCGCGAAAGGGCCCGGCAGGAATTGATCGAAGCGCATGCCCGGAATAGTGCGGCGGAAGTGATGCGGGACCAAAAGGAAGTCCAAAGGGTGCTGGCGAATTTGAGAGCTGTCAATCCCGGCGTTGCGCGCGCTTTAAGCTCGCTTCTTCTTAAACAGCAAATCAAGGCCGGCCAGATTTCTTTTCTTGCCCCGGATCTTCCAAATATCAATCGTGTGATTTTGAATACAAACAATCTTCTCAAGGATCCGGTATTGAAAAAAGAGATGGAGGCTGTTTTTGGGGTCGGAAAGGCATCAAAAGTTGCCGAGGCGGCCGCTCTTATTTCTAAAATAGGATTTGCAGACGAGCGAATGAAGCCATCGGAGAGGGCCACCTATAAAGAAAACAGGATTTTTGCGGAGGATTTGCTCAACCAGTTAAAACCGGATTTGATGCAGGCACTGGGATTGAATGAAAAACAATTTGCGGCGTTTGTCGAGGCCGTCAAAAGGGAAGGAACCTTTGGCCGGGGAACGGAAATGGCGGCGGACAAGTATAAAAATCCTTTGACGGCTCTTTTAACGATTGCCGCGGAAGCCGACGTCTCGCAGGCGCGTCTCACACCCTGGCAGAATAACCGGGCTTTTCTGCGCGCGCTCGCCAGGATCAGTACGGATCCTGAAGTGATGCTCCTTTACAGCCGACGCTCGATGCTGGAAATCCAGGTGCGCTTTGCCATCCGGTCCGGAAACCAAAGTAAAGCGAAAAAGATCCGTGCCGAGATTGCCGAGCAGCGGCTAAAGTTCAATGCAGCCATCAAATCCTTGGTGAAGCGGGAAATCACCGACCGGTATGAGTCCTTTATCCGCGATCTCATGCGGGAGGGGTATTCCATCCGTCAGGCCGAAGAAATTTATGGCCAGGTTTCGGAATTGAGCCGCTCGATTGATAGCGATTCGTATTTGTGGTTCATGAGCTCCTACGGCATTAACGAAAGCCGAGTCACCGAGGACGGGCATGTGGTCTTGATGACGCGGACAGACCGGACCGCGGATCTCGGATCCGCCGCAAATTTATCCCATGTCAAAGAGTTTCATCCTAACCGTCTGCGCAGTATCCTCACCCATATTCAGGAGGCGCTTGGGACGAAGATCGAACTTCAGGAAGAGGTTCAAATGGAAGATGAGGAAATGCACGCCTTTATCCAGGAGAACGATAAGGCAGAAACCCACAGCCATTTGAAAATGGCAGTCGATTTTGATCTGTACCTATGGAATGGCGTGATTCTTGCGGAGCCGCGAGGAGACTATAAAAAAATTATTGATAAGAGCGAAGGGTTACTGAATGACTTAAGGCGCCAACGCGGCTTGCCGGACAATATTCAACTCGAAGAGAGCTTCCAATCCGCGCGTCAGTCAGCGAAAATGCTTTATAAATTCATTAGGACTCATGCTGATGAATTCAAACAAAAATATCCGAATTTTGAATCCGTTAAGGACAAGGACATCCTCCCGGACATAGCGCAGCAAATTATTGTTAAACTGGGACAAACTCTTTCCGCCGAGGAGAGGGATTATGTCAGAAAATCCAGGGATCTGTACTTCCGCACCAAATTTTATCTCTTTAATCTTTTTAATTTTCAGGAAGGGACACTGCCGCAATTTGTTTCTCATTTTATGGCCGCATCGGCCATGCACAAGATCACGCGGCAGGATGAATTCAATAAGCTGAAAGAAATCACCAAAGAGGTATTGAATAATTATCAGAGGGACAATGTTAAATATTTTGAACCAAGGTTCAATATCGGGTCACGGGAGGGGACGCTGGACGAAGTGCTGACCGTGATTCAGGCCTACAAGGAGTGGGCCGCCGAACAACGGACGGAAAATGCGGCAAGAAAGGCGAGGGGGGAAAAGGAGCTTCCCATTCCCGAGATCAGGCTGATAACGTCAATCACCAAAATGGCGGATCAGCGGGAGCCGCTGGAAAAGAGAATCAAGCACAAAACCGACAGCGCGAAATTTTTTGTGGACATCTTGCGGGAGGCAAGGCAATTGCGCGATAAGGGCGGGAATGCCCCCTATCGCCCCATTGTGGATAAGGAGGGAAAGGAAATCCTAAATTTTTCCGGGGAGCATGAGGTGACGCCTGCGGATGTTTTGAAATATCTTTCGGGCATTGATGCCGCGGGGCAGGAGGAACATAATCCGCCCAGCTTGTTTTTTGACGCCTTCCGAATCATTGAGGAATATAACAGGGAAGTTGAAGATTATAATCGGACCGTTCAAGGCCGGCCGGAATTACAAATCCGGCGTGTGGGATCCACGTTTCACGTCTCGGAAAGCATCGAAGATGTGAGTGTGGAGTCCGGGATACGGCATGCCCTCGACGCAATTTTTATGCGGTTTTTAAAGGACGTCAAGGGAGACACGAAAAGAGTGTTGGATAGAATAGGGCATGGGATCGTTATCGCGCTTGCAAACTACCAGCTGCTTAGAGGCACAACCAAGACGGAAAATCTGCGGGAGAGAATTCAGCAAATTGAACATGATCTTGAACTGCTCCACCGCGGCATCCCTCTCCTGTCCGTCACGAGAGAGGAATTGACTCTCGAATTGCAGGATCTGCAAAAGTATGGAAAGTCCGCGTATTACCAAGCCCTGACCCGGATCGCCGAAATTCAATATCTTCTTAAAACCAAAAAAGATTTATCCGCGGAGGAAAGGGCAAAATTAAATACGGAATTGGAAGGCGTACAGAAAACCGCCTCTGAACAGCGCCAGGCATGGCAGGACACTCTTACTAAACACCACATCAGCGATAACGGTCTGGAGGTTGTTTACAGCTATGACTCGGATGACAAGATCCGTGATTTGGAGACAAGAGCGGGATTTGTGCGGGATCAGCTGATTAAACTCGGTGTTGTCGTGGAAACGAATCCCACCTCCAATGTCGGAATTTCTCCTTACATTGAGGGCTATGACACGCATACCTTGGTGAGGTATCTGGATCCCCGTGAAACGTACGGCCACTGGGCGTTGCAATTACTGGATTATTTAAATCCTGAAATCCGGAAATTGGAGATAAAGACGGAACGGACAGCCCAGGAAGATGCGGCTCTAAAAAATCTAAGTAGCCTACGGGTTTCTGCCCGGGCTTATTCAACGACGACCGATGCTCAAAAATTCGAAGGTAAAAAGGTTCGGGTCACCATTAATACCGACGATTTGACGCTTTTCGGAACGAATATGACACAGGAGTTGTACCGGATGGCCATTGCTTTGGATCTCACCTTTGAACAGGTTTTGGATTTGATGGAAGAGGGATTCAGAACCCGAATCGACAATCAGGAGTTTGAGAAATCCGAAATCGGAAATGAAGTGTTGCAGAAGTTCGCAGCCCTGCGTGATGATTTGCGCAAGCGGCGGGAGAGAGAAAGAATTCCCATCGCGGAGGACCTGCTTCCTGAGGATGTTTTTAAGATTTTTACGGAGGACGGGACCGGCAAGTATCTTGAAGTTTCCAGGGATCAAATGAAACGTCTTTTGCGAATTTCGGGAGATAAGTTATCCCTGTCCAGCCACAGTGTCTTGATAGGCAGGGGAACCCATGCGGAAGCCAGGGCTCTTCTGGATGTTCCGGGTGTGGTAGCCAAGGTGGTGGAATTCGAAATGCCGGATGGCTCAAATCCGGAAGCCTCTTTTGCTGACCAGATGAATGCGGAAGGGGCGGAGAACTTTTCTCCGCAGGCTGCTTATTCGGCGCTCCAGAGAGTGGTTGACAAGGGATTGGTGGCACGATTTGCGGTTCTACCCTCAGACGGCAAGCGAAACGGCGGTCACACCGTCATTTTGCAGGAAGAGGCTGTGCCGCTCACGGGAGAACTTGAAACCAACCGGCCTCAACTGGTGAAGGATTTGGCACAATTGCTGCGCAAACTCGCGGCTCTCGGCCTTGACGTCAAATTTGGAATTCCGGGTTCGGACCGCAATATGCTAAAAAATTTGGGGCGCACGGCGGATGGAAGCCTTAAAGTCACCGACTTCATGAATTTGCAGTATGTCGGAAAGGAAAAGCTCAACCTCGAAGATGCGGAGCGGAGCGCGGAGAACCTGCTCAAAATGTCCGAAGATGCGATGGAGGAGCAAAAAAAAGCTGATCAAGCGGTGAGCGTGCCGCTGGGAGAGAAAACAGAGGAGCAGCCGTCCGCTGCGCCGCTCGATTTGCCCGAAGGGGTGACGGCAACGCCGATTATTGATCCGGCGGAGTTTTTGCACAATCAAATAAAAAAGATGGAGGAATCGCTTGAAAAACAGGAGCCAAGATTTCGGGATGAAGCGCGCAAATTGCCGGTTGAAGTAAAGATTACGCCGTCAGTTTACAGCACTTCGGAATTTGTTTATCTGACCCCCCCTGAGATTGAGTGGCTGATCAGCCGGAGTGAGATAAAAGCTTTGGATGTGACTTACCCGGACGGAAAAAGAAAGACGTTTTATGCTCCGGAACTGGCCGGGACGGATAATTTTGATGTCCTGTTGAAGATGATTCAGTCGGAAGCGGAGATTACACCCTTCTGGAGGATTTATTTTGCGCGGCAGGCGGCCCGCGCGAACCGGAGTGATGTGTTAGAAAAAATAGCCGAGGCCTCGGGCCCGCAAGGTTCGAAAAATTTGAATGAAATGTCCGATCAAATGGTATTTACCAGAGAGCTTCTCCGGCGGGTCAAAAGTAATGATGAGAGCTATCTCAGAGAACTCGGCGCGTATCTGGATAGAATTCAGGAAAAGTCCATCGGTGATGGCGGCGATGTCTTGCTGACAATGAAAACCGCGCTGGATCGGAGAATGGAGGCTGAAGCCCAGCAAATGGCGGAGGACGTTGACCGAGCCTTAAGAGCGGCCGGGGCTTTGCAAGGCAAGGTTCTTATCTTGGCTGAAAGCAATCAGAATGTGGCAAGACTTTATATCGCTCCGCCCCCTTTAACGCGTGAGGGTAAAATTGAATCCAATACAGATGGGATTATCAATGAAACTATTGCCAAGGCTTTGGTGGATGATGAGACGGGAAATAAGGGTTTGGGTATTGATGCCAAAGTCGGCTGGCTCAAGATGCGCTATGTGATTCAGGAGATTCTCAAAAACGTCGTCATTTATGCGCAGACTGACTTCAGTGTGGTTGCAAACTCTGATTTTAAGAATGGCAAGGTTCAATTTGTAATCAGGGATGCGGGCAAAATAGAATTCGATGTGCACCAGCATATTGAAGACTTCTTGAATAAACCGCTGGCCAGCCTCCTTGGCGATCTTGATGCGAAGATCGCCAAACTGATTGACGAAAAAGGAAAAAAAGGAGAGGACGTGCTGCCGGTCAGCCGTTCCGACACCGAGAAGCCCGAGTATCAAGATGGCAGAAGCCCGCGGCAGTTGTTTCAAAGCGGTAACGATGCGGACAGGGTACTGCTTGAGAATTTTCTGAAGGATTATGCGCAGGATCAACAGATAGCGGCAGTCCTTCTGGGCCGTTCTGGAGGCATTGGAACGCAAATCATTGCCGAATCCGTGTTGCGCGGCGATTCCGGTCTATCCTACCTCAGGACTGACGGGAATGAGGTCACAATTACCTTTGACCTGAATCAGATTAAGTCCAATTACGAGGCGGACAGAATCCTTGACGCGGCCCGTCAGGTTGTCGGAGGAGCGGGCTATCTGCTCACACCCCAAAAGATGTCTGCCAAGCAAAAGGCAGCCGCCGCGGATAAGCAAAGACAAGTCCTTGCCGAGGCGGCTGATTCAATTCCGGAAGCAAATACGCAGGCCAGATTCCTTATTCAACTGGGGGAGCAAATTCTAAAAGCGGCCGAGGGAACTTTGACCCCTGAACAAACTGAAGAACTTCGGAATCAGCTTAAGAGCCCAACCGCCAAATTAGTTTTAGATCAAGATATGCTTAATGCGTGGGAACAGGCCCTTGCTGCGTATAAGTCGAATGCTCAGTCCGACGTTCAGGCACAACCGGCAGCGCCCGTCGAAGCCTCGGCCCAAGCAGTCGCCATCATCGGCGCATCGTTGGGAACTAATGATAATAAAAAGGGATCTGCTCCGGATTTGTTCGGAACCGGTGAATTTGGAAAACTTGCCGCAGAGTATACGCGGTTTATGATGCCCTTAGCCGCAGACAAGAGAGAATATGAGGCGAAATTATTAGAAAGTTACGATAAGAATCCTGATCCTGCCAGTGTTATTGATGCTTGGACTGGCTTGCTGAAAAAACCTGGAACCCCGGCGGTGTCGCTGGCTTGGATGCTGGTCAGTATAACAAACCAGCGTCATATCACGGCGGCGGTACCCATCATTTCTCAGGTTTTACGTGATTCAAGATTCCTAGATTATGATCTTTTAACTGGAGGGGTTGCGGATCTCTTGGGAGAATTGGGGGATGTTCAGGCAGTTCCTAATTTAACAGAACTTTTGCGTGACGGACGCCGGGTGGTTCGTGAAAGCGCCATGCGGGCTCTAGCCAAAATTGGCAAAGGGGCTCTTGATATTCTGCACCGGCAGTTTTGGAACGATTCGATGCAAGAGCATATTGTAAGCGTTTTGGGCTGGATCGGAAGCCCGTCGTCGGCTCCTTTGCTCGGAGAAGCCTATCGCCGGAATCCCGCGGATGCGGATTTGCGCGCCAGTATTCTGGAGTCTCTGGGGCATACGAGAAACCCTGAAGCGCTGGATGTTTTAATCGAAGCTCTTTCGAGAGAAAAATCGGGGCATCCGAGGGCCGCTGCTTTGCAATCACTTGCGGAAGTGGCTCAGCGAGAACAGTTGGATAAGGTTTTGCCATTCCTGGAAGAAGAATTAAAAAACAGCTCGGCTGACTTATACCATCGTCTGTCTGCCCTTTTTGCACTGCTTTATTTGGGTCAAAGGTTTGGGCCTGATGCATTTCCTGAGTCCGTGCATCAATCTTTGAAGGATTTTTACTCTGAAGTTTCACAGCGTGAAAAGCAGCGGCCGGAAAAGGAGCATGATATGACGGCTCATGCGCCCTTTCATGATGAACAAGAACTGATCCGTTACATCGACATCGGAGACGAAATTGGATTTGCGTGGATCCCGCCGTATGAAGAATGGAAACTTTCCGATCATCCGTTCGAGTATTACATGCAGCCGGTAGGCCAGAGCGTAGAGATCCTGTTTTACAACGGCCGGGGCCCATTGAAAATTTCTGGTAAGGAATGGCCGGCCACAGGAGAGACGGCTCTAAATCACTTTAAAGAAGTCGGACTCTTAGGTGACCGCGGTATCCTTGTCACCTTGAGGGGGAAGGGAGGCAGGGCCTCATTTCCTCCTCTGTTTCCAAAAATAGCCGGCAGAGTGGGGCACACTCACCCGAGAGATACCAAGGAAAAGATGGAAAGCGACAATGACCAGGAGACTTATAAGTCTCACGAAGCGGACTTGGAAACTATTCGCCGGAATCTTCCGGGAGTAGCAGAAGGCGCCTCGCTGGGCAGCTCGGCGGATGCGCTGGCCCGGGGTTCAAGGTGGGGCAAGCGGCAAATTCCTTTGGGCAGAATGCTCGGAGTCGAAGAGCCGATTATTCTCCAGGAAGGTGAGGATTACGAACTTGGACGAACTGAGGCGATCAATACCCTCAAGGCACAATATGACGGGCGGACCATTCAGATTGAAACGGCGGGGGCCGTCATTTTTCTGACCAAAGAAGAAGGCAGCCGTTGGGTGGTCAGGGACGATTTAGGCAAGGAGCTTGCTTCCGAGCAGGTTACTACGGACGACGAGCCGGAAAGATTGCTGATTGCGGGAAGAGGCCTGGAAGCTACACTCGGACCGGGCGGCCATATCGTGGATTTGACGGTCCATCGCCGCAGCCGTTTCATTTCAAGACAGCACCTTACTATTGTCATAGGCAGAAATGAGACGGGAGATACGATCCGCATCGAAGATCTCGACTCGCGCAATGGAACGACGGTGCGCACCATCTCTCCCTTTGCACGGGACGCTTCCATTAATCTCAGCGTCATACGCTCCCGGGACAGCAGTGACCGTTTTAATCAAAGCATGTTCAGCTTCGTGGGAGAGGCCCCGGTCCGGGCGGTTTGGTCCGATTATTTCCGGGGCGGCTTGGAGGCTGTTCCCAAAGGTTCTGTGAGGGAACTCTTGGAGGCCATTTGGGAGGTCGAAAGGACTATGCGGCTCAAGCCGGGAGCCATCGTTGTGTATGGCGGTGCTCTGCGAAATCTCTTGAGGCCGGAAGCGCTGAGAAAAACCGAACTATCCGGTGACATCGATATTCTCATTCGGACGCCGGAAGGAATGGATGAGCAGGCCGGTTATTCAAAAGTTAAACAAATACGCAAACGTTTGAAAGAGGTCGTGGCCCGGCGGAAAGAAGAAGGCAAGTTTAATAAGGATTTGTACGTGGATTACCTGGGCACGGTGACTCCGGACGGGACCGTAATACCTAAGCCGGGGTTGGAGCAATTTTTGGGAAGAATTCAGGAGTCATTCAATACCATGATGATGCGTTCGGACGGAAAAATTCTGGATCTTTATGGGGGGCGGAGAGATCTTGAGAACGGAATAATCAAATACGTCGGTGAGAGCCCGCAGGATATACGACTTGCAGCCAATCACATGACGGTCATGCGCACTTTGCGGTTTAAGCACGAATATTACCGCCTGGGCGCGACCGGTGAAAAGATTCCATTTGAATATGACCGGCAGACCGCGGATATCGTGAATAATTTCTTTAAGCAACCGCAACGGTTTGAAGAAAGACAAAGGTTTCAGGATTGGCTTCAAAGCGCTCAACGCACCCAGCAATATCGCCGCTTGGCAGCGACTAATAAAATAGAAGCCGCAAAATTTGCACACCGCTGGATTCGCGAGCTTCAAACCAGCGCCGATTTTACCTTCGGCAACTCCTACCTTTCGAATTTTTATTTTTCAATATTGATGAACGGAAATATTGACAGAGGCTTGCAGGTCAGTGACGAAAAATTCCAGAGTTATCTCGCGCATAAAACCGGAGATGCTATTAGTGATGCACTGAAGGCCTTTGAAACCTACATGAGTCCTGCGGCCGGATATGTCCGCGGGCGGTTTCCTCTGGGGACACAAGTGCCTGTGGACTTGACCGAGGGCAAAATTTTAAACGCCAAGGAAGACCCCTATGCCATCGGCTACAATCTTCGGGATATTATGGCCAACGCCGCTGACCCCGAGGCGGCGGCGCGCGAGATACGCGCCATCGGCTTGAATGAATTTTTACAGGCTGCGGGAATTAATCTTGACGCGGTTTTAAGGGACCGTCAGAAGATTGATAAAGGTGAAGCTTTAGAGGCGGCCGAATCGCCCCAGGAAGCCGCACCCCTGGTAGATGATGAGGTGCCGGCCGGGAGTCAAAAGAGCGATCAGCCATTTGGAAGCGTATTGTGGATCAACACGGTGGATTTTCATTTCAGAGTCTCGATTGTTAATGGTATCGCCCGCTTTGAGCAATACGATCAACGGGATGGCAGCCCGATTAAAACGACTCCATCATTCGATCTCGGCAAAGAATTCAGAGTGGGCCGCGTCAAAGAAGGCCAACGTGAAAGTAAAAATGGCGCTCCCGTAAATTATAAAAATAATTTTGTTCCCAAAGGCGCCAACACTTGGATTTCCCGTGAGGAAATGACGGTCACAGTCAAGCAGGCAGAAACAGGAGGGTTTCGTTTTTCGGTCCGGAATTTGAGCCAGAAGCATAATCTCCAGTTGTCCTGGGACATGGGCGGGTATAAGCAGAGCCGGTCTATTCAGGGTGCCTCGCTCGGCATGGAAGAATCCGTTAGCGCATTGCTTGCCGCATTTGATCGCAAAGACTCTTTGGCCATTGCCGAAGCATCGCGGGTTTTTCTCGAAAATTTAAGTGATCCCGATCAGGCATCACGTTTCACAGCTGAGAATCTCAAGGCACTCGTGGGGCTTTTGAAGAAATCCGAAAATGAAACGGCAATTTTAAAGGCAGTTGAAGGCGTTTTGCGCAAGTTAAGTGACAGCCCGGAAGCCATGAAGCAAGCCACAACCGAAATCCTGGACGCCCTTCTGGTTCCGTTCGGCGGGGAGATGGATGAAAATCCCTATGAGATAGGTTTGCCCTGGGGAGATAGCAAAGAAGCGGGCATTCGGAGTGAGACCGCGCAAAGGGAACTGCGGGGCATTATCGGTGAGTTAGATTATTCGCAAAGAGATTCGAGCAATTGGAATGCCCGGTGGTCCCTGTATAACGCAATGGTGAAGGAGCCCGGCAATAGGGAAAAAGTTACCGAACGCCATGTCGCGGCCGTTATGAAAAAAATAATCCAGGGGGAAGACCGAATCGGCGCTTTGGAGGCGCTTGTTTTCAGGAGCCCCGCCTCGGAGGTGATTTTGAATACCAAGGTGCGCATGGGAAATGTCGAAATGAAACTGTGGGACGCCCTGGTTTTCGCCCTAGATAAGCTTGACGTGACCGGACTCGCGAACATTTCCCGCGGCGAGGCTCCTACAGATGATGATTTGAAATTATTCCGTCGTGAAATCACGAAAGCAGCCGGCTTGCTCCGCGCAGTCAACATGCTTCTTCAAATGCCGCAGATCGCGGACCAGATGCGCTCTTATCATGCAAACACATTCGCCAGGCTTTCTCCTCTCGCGTTATCCTTAAAAAGATGGGACCGTGAAACCCAGCAAGGCATGGAAAAACGGGGCGCAGCCAGCCCTGCGGTGGAATTTAACCGGGAGTTGGATCGCGTTCTTGGGGCTGACGGCATCCGGCAAATATTTCTTCCGGATCGAAGAAAGCTTCCTCAAATTCAGCCCGGTGAGCCGATATCTGCCGAGATGCGGAACTTGCGGCTCCAACAAACAGTAATTTTAAACGGGTTGATTTCTTTCTATCAAGATGCCTCCGGGCAGGAAATCTTCAACACTTTTGGCGCCAATCATAAGGGGGAAGTGTATGACGTATTGCCGATCAAGTCGGTGATGTACCGGATCGCTCATTACGGCGGAGTTTTGGGCCCCCGCGGGTCAGGTCTCGAGGATTTGTTCCGCGATTTATTGACCAAGCATGGTACGGCGGATCAAGCCTTAACCGCTGACAATTTAGTATCAATCAACGCAATATTGGCGCAAGTAGGGTATCGCCTGGATCTTCCCGAACCTGAAAAATTGGTTTTAACGGATACGCTGGCCCAAGGCGCATCGCTTGGAAAATCACGGGACCGGGAGGTGGAAAAATTTCAGCAGAATGGTGAAATTAATTTTTTAGCCGTTCAGGATGTAAACGGATTATTTGAAAACATGGAAAAATTCTTTACCCAAAGCGTTCTGGATATTTTTGCACTTAAAAATTCGCTGTATGAGTTTAATGAAGCCGAGTCGGCATTGATCAATGCGGCGCGCAGATTGGGAATCGATGTCAGCACTTACCAGGTGCCCCCCCAAATTATACGCCTCTTTGGATTTGCCGAGACCGCAGAAACTGCCGGAATGACTTTGATGCAGGCCGTCAACATGGCGCGAGACCGGGTGGTGGCGATAAATACTTTACGCGGGACTATAAGCGATTTTCCCTCCAGAATCAGTTTGAAGAAGCTAGGCCCACAGGAAGCTGCCAGGGAATTCGAAGAAACGCTCAGACAGCTTGAACAAGGCGCCGCAGATTTGAATAGCCCTGTGATCACTCCCTGGTTTGCGGGCAAAAAGAGGTTGCTCGAAGCGAATTTTAAGGCCAGGTCTCAGGCGGCAGAGGGCGCCTCGCTGGGGGTGAGCCCGGATGCGGAGGAGTTAGGCGCCTTGTTGCAGGGTTTGGATGTTTCAAAGTTTGAGGAGATTGCTGCGGCGCTTAAGGTCGGGGACAAAGATAAAGCGGTGCAGATTGTGGCGGAACATGGGCTGAAGAAATTTAACGAGATGCATGCAGAGGTGAAACGCGAAAATCCCGGCCTTATGGGAGTGTTTGCCGGGCTTAAGGAAGTGGCCGAGATTCTGTCGCTTGCTTATAGCGCGGATTTTGCTGAGCAGGTTGGGAATGTTCTGGATGGCTTGCCTGCCGCCTCGGGATTGCTCCGGGATGCGGCTGGGAAGGTGAGGAGTGATTTTATCGAAGTACTGCGAGCGGCCGTTATTGGCGAATCGAGACGTATGATCAGCACGACGATTGTGGAAGAGCTTAAGCGTTTGACCCCGAAAGAGCGGACGGCGCTGAAGCAAATTTTTGCGGAGGCGATAGAACAGCTTGCGGGTCAGCTCAAGGGAAAGACATTCACGTTGGGATTTGATATGCCAGAGGAGGAGGGCTCCAGAGCGGCTCTGCTCAAAGCGCTTAAAGAGTTGGCGAATTTTTTTAGCCGGTATATTCCGCTTAGTCCGGAAGGAGTTCACATTCAAAAGGGTGACTTTGACCACCCCGTTACTCCTGTTCGCCTTAACCCGCAGGATCCGGATGCCGCCATTAAAAAAGGCCATTCCTCAGAACCCATCCTGTATCTTTTTACCCGGGTGCTTAATTTCAAAAAGGCGTTCGACGATTTTGCCATGGAGGCTGATATCTCGGTGGTGCCGACAAGTGAAGATCAAGGGTTTGTGATTATGGCTGTTCTTCTGGGGCAGATTGGTGCCGCGCTGAGGCAATCTCCCGCCGAACTTGCCCTCATGAAACCGGCGGAAGTTGAAAGAATGATTGAGGAGTCGCCTGGTGGATTTCAGATTGGATTGAATAAGAGCGGGGTCCGCTCCTTTAAAGCGGATGTGTTGGATCTTCTTTCCGGTTTGATTGCCATGGCCAAAGAGCGCGCCGCAGTGGCTGAAGCTGCTTAATTTTGAGGTATAAACCGCTTACCGGCCGGTCATAGTGCATTGTAAGCAAAAATGAGGTACACTTTAGCGATCGGTGTAAAACCTGTCCGATGACGAGGTGAGATTTGAGACGAGGGCTATTTTTTTTGACATTCTTATTTTTAATTACGGCTGGCTTTGTTTTTCCGCCCCTTACTCCGGCCCGCGATTCTGACAACCCGAATTACTCTGAGGGAATGCAGCTTTTGATCCGCGGCGATTATAAACAAGCCGAAGTCAAACTGCAAGAAGCGGCCAAAACCATTCGCGCCAATCCCCACCTTTATGTCAATTTGGGCAATGCCTGCCGCGCGAACAGCCATTGGACCCAAGCCGTGGAGTCTTATCAGAAAGCTTTGGAGATTGACAAAAAGTATGCGCCCGCCTACACGCACATGGGCCGTTGTTTTGAATTAATGGGAAACATGGAGCAGGCAGGCAAATACTACCAAAAGGCGCTCGATCTTGATAAAAACTATTTGATCGGCCAGATTTTCATGGGGTGGTATCTGTTGAAGCAGGAAAATTATAAAAAGGCCGAGAAGTATTTTGACCGCGTTCTTGACAAAAGTGCCTATGCGGTTGAAGCGGTGGCAGGCAAGGGAAAGACGCTCTGGAAGCGGGGCAAGCGGAGCGAGGCGGTTTTCTGGTTCCGCCGGGCCCTGGCGCTGGGGTATGAGGACTCTGAAATGGCGGCCATTGTCAAAAAGTTCGAATTGGACAGCGAAAAATAGAATTAAGGTAATAAAGTTTGACTCCTCCCTTTGCTTTTGATATAAATACTCTTTCTTGAGTCCCCATCTTTAACCTGTGATATCTCATGACCTTATCGTGTGACATGATGTTGGATAAAAAAGCCCCGAAATTTCGTCATCCGGCGATTCAAGCCTGGGTTGACGAGATGGCGAAGCTTTGCAAACCGGCCAGCCTGTTTTGGTGCGACGGGTCAGAGGAAGAAAAAAGTTATCTCACGCGCCTTTCCCTTGACTCAGGGATTCTTGAAGAACTCAATCAGGAAAAACTCCCCGGCTGCTATTTCCATCGTACCCACGAAAATGACGTGGCCCGCACCGAGCATTTGACTTTTATTTGCACGCCCACTCAGGAAAAAGCCGGCGCGACCAATAACTGGATGGAACCCGGCGACGCATACAGCAAACTCGGTTCAATTTTCGACGGCTCGATGAAGGGACGGACCATGTATGTGATCCCGTTTATCATGGGTCCTTTGGGCTCGCCGTCTTCCAAAGTCGGCGTCCAGCTCACAGACAGCGTTTATGTGGTGCTCAATATGCGCATCATGACCCGCATGGGCGATACGGCGTGGAAGCAGTTAGGCAATTCTGACCAGTTCACGCGCTGCCTTCACAGCATTGCGGATCTGGATATCAATCGCCGGTTTATTTGTCATTTTCCCCAGGACAATACGATTTGGAGCATTGGCTCGGGTTACGGAGGCAACGCGCTTTTGGGCAAAAAATGCCTCGCGCTCCGCATCGCCAGCTATCTTGGCAAAAAAGAGGGCTGGATGGCGGAGCATATGCTGATTCTCGGCATTGAAGATCCGCAGGGAAAGGTCACTTACATCGCGGCCGCATTCCCCAGCGCCTGCGGCAAGACCAATCTCGCCATGCTCATCCCGCCCGCGTCCCAGAAAGGTTACAAGGTCTGGACCGTGGGTGATGATATCGCGTGGATGCATATCGGTGAGGACGGGCGGCTGTGGGCCATTAATCCCGAGGCCGGATTTTTTGGCGTGGCGCCCGGCACGAGCTATCAGTCCAATCCGAATGCCATGAAAACCATTCGGAAAAATACGATTTTCACCAATGTGGTTAAGAAGCCGGACGGCACCGTGTGGTGGGAAGGCATGGATAACAATCCTCCGCAGGATGCGCTGGATTGGAGAGGGCGCACATGGAACCCTGCAAGCGGCGAAAAAGGGGCGCAGCCCAACGCGCGTTTCACCGCGCCTGCCGCGCAATGCCCGAGCATTTCACCCAAGTGGCAGAATCCCGAGGGCGTTCCCATCAGCGCCATCATTTTTGGAAGCCGGAGAGCCAAACTCGCACCGCTGGTTTATCAATCGCGTAACTGGCAGCACGGCACGTTTATCGGCGCGTCCATGGCCTCGGAAACCACGGCCGCGGCCATCGGTGCGGTCGGCGTGGTGCGGCGCGATCCCATGGCCATGATTCCTTTTTGCGGCTACAACATGGGCGATTATTTCGCGCATTGGCTGGCCATGGGAAAACGGTTGAAACAAGCGCCCAAAATTTTTCATGTGAACTGGTTCCGCAAAAATGAGCAGGGCAAGTTTATCTGGCCGGGTTTTGGAGAAAATATCCGGGTTTTGCGCTGGATTCTGGAGCGCTGCGAAGACGGGGACAACAAGTCCCCGCGAGCGTGCCGGAATGATGGCATTCCGGCCTTCGAGGGCAAAGGCGCCGCGGATGAAACTCCGATTGGTTATATTCCATCTGCAGCGGCTTTGGATTTTGGCGGGCTCAATTTGGCAGAGAATGATATCAAATTCCTTCTTTCCGTGAATGCGCATGACTGGCTTGAGGAACTCCAGGGCATTGACGAATTTTTCAGCAAAATCGGTTCGCATCTTCCGCAGGAACTCCGCGAGGAAGAAGAAGCCCTGCGCCGCCGTTTAAAACAGTCCTCATAACCGGTAGTTTCCAGCCATGAACAAAAAATCCGTGAAGGACATTGATTTAAAAACCAAGCGTGTACTTGTGCGTGCGGATTTTAACGTGCCCCTGGATTCCGGAGGCCGTATCACCGATGACGCGCGCATTGTGAAAACCCTGCCCACGCTTCAATACATTCTGTCCCAGAATGCAAAACTTATTCTCATGTCGCATCTGGGGCGCCCCAAAGGCAGGGATGCTTCCTGCTCCCTCAAGCCGGTTGCGGAACGTTTGACAGAACTCCTGAAACGGAAGGTCGAGCTTCTTCCTGATTGCGTGGGCGAGGAGATCAAGGCGCGGGTCAGCCGGATGAAGGATGGGGAAGTTGTTCTTCTCGAGAATTTAAGGTTTCATGCTGAAGAAGAAAAAAACGATGCCGCATTTGCAAAAAAATTGGCGGAACTCGGAGAGGTGTATGTGGACGATGCCTTCGGAGCCGCGCATCGTGCGCATGCCTCGGTGGAGGGCGTGACTCATTATCTTCCGGCCGTGAGCGGCCTGCTTCTGGCCCGTGAAATTGAATATTTTGAAAAAGTTATGACCTCGCCTGAACGCCCTTTTGTAACCATTCTCGGAGGCGCCAAGGTTTCGGATAAAATCAAGGTGATTGAAAATTTGCTTTCCAAAGTCGACGTGCTTTTGATCGGCGGCGGCATGGCTTATACTTTTCTTAAAGTTCAGGGCCAGCCCATCGGAAATTCCAAGCTGGATGAGCCGGGTCTCGCCATTGCCAGGGATATTCTCGGGAAGGCCGAAAAAATGAAGGTCAAAGTGGTGCTGCCCGTGGATCATGTGGTGGCGGATTCTTTCAATGAAAAGGCGCAATTCAAGGTCGTGACCACCATTGAGAGCGGCTGGATGGGACTGGATATCGGCCCTAAATCCGTGGCGCTTTTCAAAAAAGAGCTGGCCTCGGCCAAGACTATTCTATGGAACGGGCCGGTGGGCGTGTTTGAGTGGCCCACCTTTGCCAAAGGGAGCCTGGAGCTGGCCCAGGCCATTGCGGCCGGGAAGGCCACCAGCATTGTGGGCGGCGGAGACACGGCCAGCGCTATCAAGGAATTTGGGCTGGAAGATAAGATGTCGCATATTTCCACCGGCGGCGGCGCGTCGCTGGAATTTCTCGAAGGTAAAGTTCTTCCCGGGATTGCCGCTTTACTGGAGAAGGAACCGATTTTTAAATAAAAGGGAGTTACTGTGAGAAAAATTTTGATTGCCGGCAACTGGAAGATGTATAAAACAATCCCGGAAGCCATCAATACCGTGAATAGCATCAAGGCCGGACTCCACAAGGTTTCGGATGTCGAGATTGTCGTGTGCCCGCCGTTCACTGCCATTCACACCGTTGCCGGGCTTCTTGAGGATTCCGTGGTGGACCTGGGCGCGCAGGACATGCATTACGAGATCGAAGGAGCTTTTACCGGCGAGGTGTCGCCGCTCATGCTCAAGGATATTGGCTGCCGCTATGTGATTTTGGGCCACTCGGAGAGGCGCGCCTATTTTAAAGAATCCAATGAACTGATCAATAAAAAAGCCAAGGCCGCGGTAAAATTCAATCTCATTCCCATTGTTTGTTTGGGAGAAACGCTGGCGGAGCGCGAGGCGGGAAATCAGCTTGAAGTGGTGCGTACGCAGTTTGCCGGCACTTTCAAGGGGTTTTCTGTCAAATCGATGGAAAAGGTCGTGATCGCGTATGAACCGGTTTGGGCGATTGGCACAGGAAAAACCGCAACGCCTGAGCAGGCGCAGGAAATGCACGCGTTGGTGAGAACGCTGGTCCAGGGCGCGTTTGGGGAAGAGATCGCTTCAGAAATGCGCATTCTCTACGGAGGCAGCGTGAAGCCGGACAATACCGCGGATCTTATCAAACAACCGGACGTGGATGGTGCGCTGGTGGGCGGTGCCTCGCTCAAGGCCGAGTCCTTTGTCCAGATCGTGACCGAGGCGCTGCACCCGGAAGTTTCGAAAGGGTAAATCCTATGCTTAATGCGATTCTTATCGTTTTTCATATTATGGCCTGTTTTACTTTGATTCTTGTAATTCTGCTTCAGGTGGGCAGGGGCCATGGCTTATCGGGGGCCTCATTTAGCCAGGGCGGTGTTCAGACGGTTTTTGGGACACGTGCCGCGGATTTTTTTTCCAAGGCCACGTCCGTGATGGCCATTGTTTTCATGGTCACTTGCATCAGTTTGGATGTGCTTCACGCGAGAAGGAGCCGCTCTCTTTTCGGTCCTTCAAAAGCACGGGCAACGCAGGTGGATATGGAGAAGCTCAAGCAAGTCCTGGAAAAAATCAAGGCCGAGCAGGCCGCTAACCCGCACCAATCCAACCAAGCCGCGGATGGCGGCCTGAGCAAATTGATGCAAGCCGCAACGGGCAAGGCAGAGCCGCAGCCAGCTTCATCTACCGCAACGCAGCAGCCTGCAACGGCTGGCGTCGGAACCGCGCCGTCGCCTGCCGCGACTCAGTCCGCGGCTCCGGCAGTACAACCGACTGCTCCCCAGCCGGCGCCAGCTCCGCAAAGTCAGCCCGCAGAGAAAACCGCGCCTGCCGCGTCATCCTGAGGCAAAGCCGAAGGATCTTTGCTCTTGGATTCTTGGCGGAGTTTACCCTGAATGCTTCGCTCTGCTCAGCATGACGTCGAAGGGCTCAGAATGACACGGGTGTTAGGCGCTCTTAGTTTTTTTTTATCCTTTCTATTAATTTTTCCCCATTCAGGGTTTTCCCAATCCCATCCGCAAAACACTCTGGTCGTTTCTTTTGGCTCCGAACCCAAATCGTTTAATGAAATCGTGGCGCAGGAAACCTCGACCACGGATATCACCGGGCTCATGTTCGAAGGGCTCACGCGGTTAAACCCTGAAACCGGCAGCGTGGAGCCGCGTCTGGCTGAATCCTGGGAAACCAGTGCGGACGGCCTGGAATGGATTTTTCACCTAAGACGGGGAGTGGAGTGGTTTGACGGCATGCCCGTCACTTCGGGGGATGTTGTTTTTACCTTCCAGAAACTTATCTATAATCCATCGATTATCAGCGCGGCGCGTGATGTGTTCACGCTGGACGGAAAACCGATCGCCGTAGAAGCCGTGGATTCTTCGACGGTCCGTTTCCGCCTGCCGGTTCCGTTTGCGCCGTTTCTTCTCGCGCTAAACCAGTCGATTTTCCCGGAGCATGTTCTTCAAGATGCGGTTTCCGTAGGCAATTTTCAAAGCGTGTGGGGCGTGGACACGCCGCCCGAAAAGATTATCGGGACAGGCCCATTTAAACTCAAACGCTATGTGCCCGGCGAAAGGATTGAGCTCATCCGAAATGAGCGCTATTGGAAAAGAGATGCCGCAGGGACGCGTCTCCCTTATATAGAGAGGATCATCGGCCTGATTATTCCGAGTGCGGACGGGCGGCTGTTAAAATTTCTGGAGGGCGAGACGGATTTTTACGTTCTTGCGGGTGCGGATTATCCGCTTCTGAAGCCCAGGGAGGCATCCGGCCGCTTTTCCCTGAAAGACCCGGGGCCTGCCGCGGGCTCCTACTTTCTCGTGCTGAATCAAAATGCGCCAGACCCCATTCGCCGGAGCTGGTTTCAGAACCGTGCTTTCAGGCAGGCCGCGGCCCACGCGCTCGACCGCCAGTCCATGATCGATATTATTTTCAACCGGCAGGGTGCGCCACAATGTTCGCCGCTAAGCCCCGCGATTCCTTTTTTTTACAATTCCAAAGTTCCGTGCTATGAGCATGATCCCGTCAAATCACGGGACTTGCTTGCAACCCAGGGATTCAAGGATAGCGATGGAGATGGTTTTCTTGAGGATAAGGAGGGGCACACAGTGGAGTTCGTTCTTTTGACCAACGCTGAGAACCCTGAGCGCCTTCAAATGGCCGGGATGGTGCGCGAGGATCTCGCCCGCATCGGATTCAAAGTCCATTTTCTTGCCGTGGAATTTAACGGCCTGGTGACCAAGTTGGTGGCTACGCATGACTGGGATGCGGTTCTTCTCGGATTAACCGGCGAGACGGACCCCCATTTTGGCTCGAATGTGTGGCGCTCCGACGGGACGCTTCATTTTTGGAATGCAGGAGCCCGGCCAGAGAATAAGGAAGGCGCTCCAAAACTCGAGTGGGAAACCCGCGTTGATCAAATTTTCAGACAGGCCGTATCGGTCATGGACCGCAGCGCAAGAAAGACGCTTTATGATGAATGGCAGGACATCGCGGCGCGAGAACTGCCTATGATTTACACCGTGCTTCCGCGGGTGGTTTACGCGGTGCGCAGCCGGGTTGAAAATGTGAGGCCCACGGCTTTGGGGGGCATTCTTTATAATATTGAAGAAATCAGGGTCAAAGAATGAGCAAGCTGATTGCGTATCTTGGGAGAAGGATGGCCGCGGCCCTGCCGCTTTTTTTTGTGCTTCCTTTTATTACCTTTTGTCTCATGCACCTCATGCCCGGTAATTATTTTGACACCCTGCGGCTCAATCCCCAAATCTCGCCGGACACCATCAAAAAATACGAAGCGCTTTATCATCTCGACCAGCCGATCATGGCTCAATACTTTTACTGGCTTAAAAATTTATTGCGGATGGATTTCGGCTACTCCTTTGCTTTCAAACAGCCGGTGCTCAAAGTGCTCGGGTCGCGGCTGTGGAATACGTTTTTGCTGTCCGGGACTTCATTTTTGGCAGCCTGGCTGCTAGCCGTGTTTCTGGGGCTTTGGGCCGGGATGCGGCGAGATTTCTGGGTGGACCGCGCGCTTAATTTCGCGGCCTATGCCGGCCTTTCCATTCCTTCTTTTTTGCTTTCCATTTTCCTGCTCGCGGTTGCGGCCCACTGGGGAGGACTACCGCTGGGCGGAATGAAATCCGTGGGTTATGAGGATATGACCATGGCCGGAAAATACTGGGACGTGGCACGCCATCTGGCGATTCCCGCCGCGGTTCTCGGGTTTAATTCCTGGGGGTATCTTTTCCGCGTCATGCGGGCTCAAGTGGCCGAAGTAGCGGAAAGAGATTTTATTCTTTTACTCCGGGCCCATCAAGTTTCAGAAACGAAAATTGCCGTGAAGCATATCGCGCGGAATGCGCTCAATCCCATGATCAGCATTTTCGGACTGGAACTGCCGTCGCTTTTTAGCGGCGTGGCGCTGGTGGAAATTGTGACCGGCTGGCCGGGCCTGGGACAAATCATGCTGCAAGCCGTTAGGACGCAGGATATTTTTCTGGTGCTGGGGAATATGGTGATGATCGCGTTTTTGCTTGTGGCCGGCAACCTGCTTGTGGATGTCCTGCTCGTGGTAGCGGACCCGAGGATTCGCTTGGAGAACGCATGAAATCAAAGTCCCTATCTTTTTATTTGGCCGCTGGTTTTGTCCTGGTCTTGATGGCCGGGGCTCTTTTTGCGGACTGGCTTGCGCCTTATGCGCCGCAGGAGGAAGCGAGAAACCACTCGTACCACCCGCCCACACCAGTTCACTTCAGGGACAAGGAGGGCCATTTTTCGTTAAAGCCTTTCGTTTATGCAACGCAGCCGTCGTATGATGCGTACTTGAGGCGTTTATATCCGGAGGATGTTTCCACGAAATATTTCCTGCAATTTGGCTGGCCAAAACTTGTCAGCGTGGATGAGCCTGGGCGCTTCTATCTTTTGGGCACAGATTCGCGCGGCCGGGATTTATTCTCGCGCATTCTTTACGGTGCGCGGCTTTCACTTTCCATGGCGCTTTTGGGCGCCGGTCTGGCCGGCATGATGGGGCTCTTGGCCGGGAGCGTGTCAGGATATTTCGGGGGCAAGGTTGATGCGCTTCTGATGCGGCTTGCCGAATTTTTTATCATGATTCCCGGGCTTTACCTGCTTCTGGCCCTTCGAAGTGCGCTGCCACCCGAGCTTGGATCCAAGCAGGTTTATGGACTCATTGTGGCGGTTTTGGGCCTGATCGGCTGGGGAAGCGTGGCCCGTGTGATCCGGGGCATGGTGTTTACGATCCGGGAAAGGGATTTTATTCTGGCCGCCAAAGTGCTCGGACGGAGCGATAGTGAAATTCTTATCCGGCACATTTTTCCCCACACCCTGTCCTATCTCACGATTGTGATTAGCATTTCTGTTCCAGGTTATATTCTGGGTGAAGCCGCGCTCAGTCTGCTCGGGCTTGGAATTCAGGAGCCCGACGTGAGCTGGGGCAATCTCTTGACCGAATCCCTGGCCATTGCGCATCTTAGGTTTCATCCCTGGATCACGGCGCCGGCGATTTTTATCATGGCAACCTCCCTGTGTTTTAACCGGCTCGGGGATCTTTTGAAAGATCGAAGCGGCAAGTCATGAAGAAAATATTTGAAATTCAAAAGTTAGAACTCGGATACCGCATCGGTAAACAGATCGTGAAAGCGGTGGGTCCGGTTGATTTTGACATGGCCGAGGGCGAGTGTTTGGGCTTGATCGGGGAATCGGGGGCGGGAAAAAGCACGCTCGCGCTGGAGATTTTGGGGCTTCTCCAGTGGAAGGCCGGCCTGCGGATAAGCGGAGATCTGCGTTTATATATCAGCCGGAACGAAATGGCCTATATCCCGCAAGATCCTCATGCGGCGCTGGACCCGCTTTTTTCGATTGGCGATCAGCTCCGGGAGATGGCGAGGGACAGCAGCCGGGTGGAGAAAGTTTTGGAAAAGGTGCGGCTCCCGCTGGACAAAATAGGTCTCAAAAGTTATCCGCATGAATTGAGCGGCGGCATGAAGCAGAGGGTTTTGATTGCCATGGCGCTTTTGCGGCAGCCCAAACTGATTGTGGCTGATGAGCCGACCTCGTCGCTGGATGTGACGCTTCAAGCCGAGATCATGGGGCTCTTCCGCGAGATTCAACGGTCGGGAATCGCTTTTCTCTTGGTCACGCACCAAGTCCCGCTGACCAAAAATTTCTGCCAGCGCGCTATTTTTATGCGATCGGGAGCTGTGGTGGAGCAAGGCCTTCTGCCGGAAGTTTTTAAAAATCCAAAAGAAGCCTATACGAAGACCCTCATAGAGTCTGTGCCTCGGCTTTGTCTGGATCCATGAAGGAGGACTTGTGGGGAGACCATGATATTTTGTTCCAGTTGAGCGGTGTTTCCAAATCCTACCGCATCCGCCAGGGGATTTTTGAGCGCGGAAAGGAATTCAACGCTGTGGATCATGTCAACTTGATTTTGCGTTGCGGTCAATGCTACGGCCTGGTGGGCGAAAGCGGATCCGGAAAAACAACGCTGGCCGGTCTTCTGGCCGGTTTTATTGAACCAACGGATGGAATCATCACGTTTCAGAACGATTTGCTGAGAAAAATTTTGAAACGCGATCCGCTTCGCTTTCGCAGAAAAGTACAAATGGTTTTTCAGAACCCGTATCTTTCGCTGGAGCCCAGATGGCCGGTCCGGAAAATTTTGGACGAGGGTATCCGGGATTTGGGGGCAGGGGATAGAAACATGCGAATCGAAAAAGCGCTTGGGCTGGTGGGTCTGCCGCTGCCTTATTTGAAAAGAAAGCCGCAGGAATTAAGCGGCGGTGAAAGGCAGCGGGTGGCCATTGCGCGCGCGCTCGTGATGGAGCCCGAATTCCTGATCCTGGATGAGCCCACGTCCCAGCTTGATGTTTCCATTCAAGCGCAGATCGTCGCTCTGTTAAAGCAATTGCAAGCATCCCTTCAAGTCGGATTGCTTTTTATCAGCCACGATTTGGCTTTGGTGAGCCAGATTGCGGAAGAGCTTCTGGTCTTTAACCAAGGCAAGCTGGTTGAACAGGGAAGCAAACGCTCGGTAATTCTTTCTCCCGCCTCGCCTTACACCCGCCGCCTTTTGGACTCCATCCCCGAGTGGCCTTAAAATTCAGAAAATTATAGTGAAAAAATGGAAGACTTATGAGAAGATGATACCCCCGCTGGGGAAAAACCTATGAATATTTTAAAAAATGTCCTAACCTTTGTTATGGCAGGGGGAAAGGGTGAACGTTTATATCCTCTGACCCGGGACAGGACCAAACCGGCTGTTCCCTTTGGCGGATCTTACCGGATCATTGATTTTACCCTTTCAAATTGCCTAAACTCCAATCTCCGTAAGATTTACGTTATCACTCAGTACAAATCCCTTTCCTTGCACCGGCATCTCCAGCTGGGCTGGGACCTTTTTAATCATGAACTGGCTGAATTTATCACGATTGTCCCGGCCCAGCAGCGTGTGGATGCCAGCTGGTACCGGGGAACCGCGGATGCGATTTATCAGAATTTGTACACGATCGAAAAATTGCATCCGGAGCATGTGTTGATCACGAGCGGCGATCATGTTTATAAAATGGATTACGGAGAGATGATCCGATTCCACAATGAAAAAGGCGCTGACCTTACCATCGGCGTGATTGAAATGGAGCGTGACAAGGCCAGCGGTTTTGGCACGGTAGCCGTGGATGAGGATTGGCGGACTCGGGTCTTTAAGGAAAAAGTGAAGGATCCTCCCGCAATGAATGAAGACCCCAATAAGACTTTGGTGTCCATGGGAATTTATGTTTTTAACACAGAAATTCTTGAAGAGGTGCTGACGCTTGATTCACGGGAGAAGAGCGAACACGATTTCGGAAAAAATATTGTCCCCATGATGGTGGCGCGCGGCGACAAGGTTTTTGCCTACAATTTTAAGGATGAAAACCGCAAGGAAGTTTTGTATTGGCGGGATGTGGGAACCATTGATTCCTATTGGGAAGCCAATATGGATTTGATTTCGGTGACGCCCGTTTTTAATCTCTATGACGAGAACTGGCCCATTCGCACGTATCAGGAACAGGCGCCTCCGGCCAAGTTTGTGTTCGCGCAGGTGGAGGAAGGCGGCCGACTGGGCGTGGCGCTGGATTCGATTGTGGCCAGCGGCAGCATCATCAGCGGAGGCAAGGTGGAGCGGAGCGTGCTTTCTCCCTTGGTCCGCGTCAACAGTTACTCGCATGTGTATGAATCCATTCTGATGGAAGGCGCACAAGTGGGAAGGCGCTGCCGGATCCGGCGCGCTATCATTGATAAGAATGTGCATATCCCTCCCGACACCGTGATCGGATACGATCCGGAAGAGGACCGCCGTCGGTTCTATGTTTCAGAAGGGGGAGTGGTCGTGATCCCCAAGGATACCAAGCTTGAAGAGCTCACTCTCCATGAGCAGCTCAATCCCTAAGGAAAGATCTCTTGACAAACCCGTCCGCTATGTCAGAGGAGTCGGCCCCAAGCGGTCCGAAGCCTTGCTACGGCTGGGCATAGAAACCGTCGAAGATCTTTTTTATTTTTTTCCACGCCAATATCAGGACCGCAGCCATTTCATTTCCCTGAAAGACGTCCAGCCCGGCCAGTTTTTTACTGTGAAAGGCGAAGTTCTGACCACGGGTCTTAAACGCATGAAACGCATGACCCTGTTTGAAATGACGCTGGGCGATGATTCGGGGTTTGTGTACGCCACCTGGTTTAACCAGCCCTATCTCAATCGCCAATTCAAGGAGGGAGACACCGTGATTTTAAGCGGCAAGGTGGAGCTTTATAACAGCCGGCTGCAGTTTAATTCGCCCGATTATGAGGTGCTTTCAAAATCTCGGGAGGATACGATCCATACCGGAAGAATTGTCCCGATTTATCCTTTGACCGAAGGCCTGGGGCAGCGCGGCATGCGCCGCGCCATGAAGGAGCTTGTGGACAGCGAGCTACAAGAGGTTCCCGATTTTTTACCCCCGGATTTGCGGGAGCGGCTGGATCTTGCTCCTCTCCGAAGCGCCATTCAGCACATTCATTTTCCCGCCGAAGCAGATGCCCTGGACCGCGCGCGGCGACGCCTGATTTTTGAGGAGTTTTTTATCTTTGAGATCGCGCTTCTTAAAAGAATCCGCCGGGACCGGAGCGCTTTAAAAGCGCCCGCCTTTTCCCAATTTGAAACAGCGCTTGAGAAATTTTGCGGCCAGCTTCCCTTTAAACTCACGGCTTCCCAGCAGGAGGTCTTGGAAGAAATCGCTAAGGATGCAGCCCAAGGCGTTCCTATGCGCCGCCTGCTTCAGGGGGATGTGGGGTCTGGAAAAACCGTGGTGGCTGCTTTTTTGCTTTTCCTAGCCGCAAAAAACTATTTTCAATCCGTGCTCATGGCCCCGACGGAAGTTTTGGCCGAACAGCATTATCAAACCCTTACGCGGTTACTTGCGCCTTTGAAGGTGAAAATTGTGCTGATCACGGGGAGCACTGAAGAAAAAGAGCGCGGAGAAATCCTGGCGGATTTGCGCAGTCATCGAATTGATCTAGCCGTCGGGACCCATGCGTTGATTCAGGAGGATATTCGCTTTGCCAAACTTGGCGCTGTGGTCATTGACGAACAGCACAAGTTCGGAGTCCGGCAGCGCGCGGTGCTGCTATCGGGAGACGTGCGCCCCCATCTTTTGGTCATGACCGCAACTCCGATTCCAAGGACGCTGGGACTTACGCTTTACGGAGATCTGGACATTTCCACCATCCGCGAACTTCCTTTGGGAAGAATTCCGGTGCAAACCTTTTGGATCACCAAGGTCAAAGAACATGAGGTTTTGACTCATGTGAGAGAGAAAGTGATGCGCGGCGAACAGGCCTACATTATTTTCCCCCTCATTGATGAAACGGAAAAAATGGATATTCAGGCCGCGACCACCGAATTTGAAAATTTGCGCAAAGGAATTTTTAGCGGTGTAGAACTTGGGCTAATCCACGGCCGGCTTTCGCGCTGGGACAAGGAGCGGGTGATGAGGGATTTTAAAGAAGGACGCGTCCAGGTGTTGGTTTCTACGTCCCTTGTGGAAGTCGGTATCGACAATCCAAACGCCACCCTGATGGTGATAGAAAATGCGGAACGTTTTGGACTTTCCCAGCTTCATCAGCTGCGCGGCAGAATCGGACGGGGCGCGAAAGAATCATTTTGTTTTCTTTTTGGAGATCCGCAGACCGAGGAAGGAAAACGGCGTCTCAGGATTCTCACCAAAACCACGGATGGGTTTAAAATCGCGGAAGAGGATTTGATTTTGCGCGGCCCCGGGGATTTTTTGGGCACGCGCCAAAGCGGTGCGCCTCTTTTTAAAATCGGCGATCTGGTTCGCGACGCGGATCTTTTGCGGCTGGCGCGCAAAGAGGCCATGGCCCTGATTGAGCAGGACCCTGAACTTGTTCGTTTTGAGGCCTTGAAAAGCCGGGTGGAGCACGAGGCCAAACAGTTTTTTAGTTCACTCAAGGATTAGCTATGAGGGTGATTGCCGGCAGATTCAAAAGCCGGAAACTCAAATTTCCAAAAACCAAAGACATCAGGCCTGCCACGGACCGGTTAAAGGAAACGATCTTTAACACCCTGGGACAGGATTTAACCGGTCTTGAGGTGCTTGACGTTTATGCGGGCATGGGAAGCCTGGGCATTGAGGCACTTTCTCGCGGAGCCAAGCGAGCCTCATTCATTGATCAGAGTGCGGTTGCGATTCGCTATATCGCAGACAATTTAAAATCCCTGAATCTCGAGGCCCAGGCCGTGATTTTTAAAGCTGACGCGTTGCAGGCTATCCCCCGGCTTTTTAGGGGCCGGGAGGGGCGCGAAACCCGCGAAACCTATGATATTCTTTTTATCGATCCCCCTTATAATAAAGGACTTGTAAAAAAAACCTTGATGCTAATAGAGCAATTTGATATACTTTCGCCTCACGGAAAGATTGTAGTGGAGCACACAAGGCAAGAGGAGTTGCCGCCTCTCAAGCATTTCTTTTTAGAGAGGACGAATCATTACGGCATCACTTGCCTTTCTTTTTTGCACAAAGTATCTTGACCAGCTGAAGTCATTTCAACCTCTTTTTCACAAAGGGGTTGCGGCGATTAAAAATCACGGTCTGAACTATGAAAAAAGCGGCTATTTATCCCGGGACTTTTGATCCGGTCACATTTGGGCACATTGATATCATCAATCGCGCCCTGGAGATTTTTGACAGGCTGTATGTGGCAGTTGCCAACAACACCAGCAAGGCCCCTATTTTTTCCACGGAGGAGAGGGTTGAATTTATCCGCCGGGCCACGCAGAATAAAAAAAACATCATTGTGGAAGCGTTTGATGGGCTGGTGGTCAAGTATGCAACGGCCAAAAGGACGAATGTCATGATCCGCGGCATTCGCGCCACTTCCGATTTTGATTATGAATTTCAGATGGCCCTGACCAATCGTAAATTAAATGAAAGCATCCAGACGGTTTTTTTAATTTCATCAGAACGACATTTTTATCTTTCCTCCACTCTCATCAGGGAAATTGCGCGTTTGGGCGGCCGGATCAAGGACTTTGTTCCTCCCTATGTGGAGCAGAAGCTGATCGAGAGAATCGAGTCGCCCGGCTGCTCGCCGGTGCCGATCCGGTCAAGCCGCGGTCGGCGTCCCGAATAAATCGGCATCAGGAATAGCATGAGAATTGACATAACCAAGCTGAAAGAGGGGGAAACCCTTTCCCTGGAGCATGAGTACGATCCCAAGGCTCTCAGTCTTGAGCTTTATGATTTGCATTATCTCGATCTTTTAAAACTCGCGGGCAGGCTTGAAAAAATAAAGACCGCTCTTTTTTTAAAAGGAACACTGAGTACCCGCCTGGAACTTTTGTGCACGCGCTGTCTCAAGCCGGTGGTGCAGAATGTTTCCGAAAACGTGGATCTTTATTATCCTTTCACGGATCAGGAATATCTGGAAACGACGGATGACGTGAGGGCGGTCATGCTTCTTTCTTATCCGGTGAAGTTTTTATGCCAGGATAGTTGTAAGGGGCTGTGTTACCGGTGCGGTGCCAATCTGAATGAAGAGGCCTGCCAGTGCGGTAAGGGGGCGGGGGAACAGCTCTCGGGTGGAGGGGCATTTGACCGGCTGAAAGAGTGGTATATAAAAAGAAAAAAAACGAGGGAACCCTGAAGGAAAAATTATGGCAAATCCAAAACGCAGACATTCCAATATGAGAACGCGGCTTAGGCGCACGCACGACGCGCTGAAGACCGCCTCTTTTTCAACCTGCAAACAGTGCGGGGCCCAGATTCTGCCGCACCGTATTTGTGGTTATTGCGGTTATTACAACGGAAAACAGGCCATCACCCTTAAGCCGAAGAAGGAAAAGAAAGAGGCATAATTTTATGAAAGTGCATCGCATCGCAGTGGACGGCATGGGCGGCGATTACGCGCCCGGTGTGGTGGTGGACGGCGCGGTGCAGGCCGCGAATGACTTTGATCTGGAAGTGGTGCTGGTGGGACAGGAGCAGGCGCTTAAACGCGAGCTTGCCCGGCACAAAGTGATCGGAGGCCGGCTTTCCCTTCATCATGCCTCTCAGGTGGTGGAGATGGGCGAGTCTCCCGTTCAGGCCATCAAGAAGAAGAAAGATTCTTCCATTTCCGTGTGCGTGGAGCTTCTCAAGCAAAAGTCCGTGGATGCCGTGGTCACAGCAGGAAACACCGGCGCTGCAGTTGCGGCCGCATTTTTGAATCTAGGGCTTTTGCCCGGTATCAAAAGACCGGGGATTATCATCGGGCTTCCCACCCTGAGAGGAATTTCCCTGGCCGTGGATGTGGGTGCCAATGTGGACCCGACGCCGGAACATTTACTTCAATATGCGATTATGGCCGACATCTATTCCCGCATGATCTATAAGAAGCGCCACCCCAGCATCGGGCTTTTGAATATCGGCGAAGAGGAGTCCAAGGGGACGGAGCTCATGAAGGACACTTACAAGCTTTTGCGCGAGTCGTCGCTGAATTTTATCGGCAACATTGAAGGCCGGGATTTTTTTACCGGCAAATGCGACTGCATCATTTGCGACGGATTTGTCGGCAATGTGGCGCTGAAGCTGACCGAAGGCATTATCGAAAATCTTACAGGATTGATCAAAAGAGAACTTTCCAAAAGCTATCTTTCCCAGATTGGCGCCCTTCTTTGCAAACCGGCGATGATGAATGTCCGTAAGGAAACCAATTATGAAGAAGCGGGCGGCGCGCAGTTGCTGGGAGTGAACGGCATCATGATTATCAGCCACGGCGCGTCTTCATCTTTGGCTATTCGCAATGCGATCAAGAAAGCGGCTCAAGTCATTGAAATGGATGTGAATGGATACATCGTGAGCGAGGTCACCCAGCGTGACAAGAATAAGAACGCCGCAGTTTCGACGTTCGCAGAAGCTCCGGCGGGAAGCCAAACCCGTGCGGCGAGGGATGAAGGTCAGAAGAAGTGACAACCGGTATAAATTCTAAAATCACCGGCTTGGGAGCTTTTCTTCCTTCCAAAGTGCTTACCAACTTTGACCTTGAAAAAATGGTGGACACGACCGACGAATGGATACGGACCCGCACCGGCATCCGCGAACGCAGAATCGTGGAACCCGGAGTCCCCACCAGCGCGCTTGCCACCGAGGCGGGCAAAGAAGCGATCAAGAATGCGGGCCTTAAGCCAGCGGATATTGAACTCATTATTGTAGCCACGGCCTCGCCCGACATGGCTTTTCCCTCCACGGCCTGCATTGTGCAGAATAAAATCGGCGCCACGCATGCCGGCGCTTTTGACATGGCTGCAGCCTGTTCGGGATTTCCCTATGCTGTGACGATTGCGGACGGAATGATCCGCGGCGGATTGTACAAAAACGTGCTCGTGATCGGCGCGGAAGTGATTTCACCTTTCATTGATTGGCAGGATAGGGGTACCTGCATTTTATTTGGAGACGGAGCCGGCGCCGCAGTTTTATCCGCCACATCGCAAAAAAATATGGGTGTCATGGCAACTTACCTGGGTTCGGATGGCTCGGCTGCGGACATTCTAAAGATTCCTGCCGGTGGATCCGCGCTTCCGCCTACGGCCCAGACGGTGAATGAAAGAATGCACACCGTGAAAATGTCAGGCTCGGAAATTTTCAAAATCGCGGTGCGGACCATGGGGGATGCGGTGAATGAGGTCTGCCAGCGCGCCAAACTTAAATTAGAAGACATCGATTGTTTGATCCCGCATCAAGCCAACTTTCGTATCATTCAAGCCATGGCGGATCGTCTAGAAATGCCGTTGGAAAAAATATTCCTTAACCTTGAAAAATACGGCAATATGTCAGCCGCTTCGACAGCAGTCGCACTTTATGAGGCGGTGCAAACCGGTTTTGTGAAGCCTGGCTCGAACGTGGTGCTGGTGGCATTTGGCGGAGGCCTGACCTGGGCTGCCTGCGCGATCAAGTGGTGAACAATTCCATGCCTTTTGCACTTTTATTTCCAGGCCAAGGTGCCCAATATGTGGGGATGGGAAAAGAGATTTTTGAGCTCTTTCCCGCCGCGCGTGCTCTTTATAAAAAGGCGGATGAGGTGCTCGACTTTCCCGTTTCGAAAATTTGCTTCGAAGGCCCGGAAAACCAGCTTAACCTGACGGTCAATGCGCAACCCGCGATTTTTGTGACCAGTCTTGCAATCTGGGAGGTTATCAAAGCGCTTTATCCGGATTGTAAACCGACTGCGACATGCGGGTTGAGTTTGGGAGAATTTTCTGCTCTGACCGCCGCAGGTTATTTTGAATTCGAACAGGGCCTTCGCGTGGTGAGAAAACGCGGCGAATGGATGCATGAGGCCGGTGAAAGAAATCCCGGCGCTATGTGTTCCGTGATCGGTTTGGACGGTAATGGGTGCGAGGAAGTTGCGGCTCTCGCTGGAGTTCAGGTCGCCAATTTTAATTCGCCGGAGCAGATCGTGTTGTCCGGCAATGTGGAAGGAATTGCGAAAGCCATGACGCTGGCCAAAGAAAAAGGGGCCAAAAAGGTAATCCCACTCAAAGTGAGCGGTGCTTTTCATTCCCGGCTTATGGCTGAGGCCGAGGAGAAGCTGGCGCGAGAATTGGATCAAATCGGTCCGACGGGCGGCCTGCAGATGGCGTTTATTCCCAATGTGCTGGGTGATTTTTTGGCGGATCCAGGGGAAATACGTTTTGCGCTGGCCAAACAGGTAACTCATTCCGTGCGCTGGACACAGACCGTGCAAACTTTGCACGCCAAAGGATTCCGGACTGCGCTGGAGATGGGGCCCGGCAAAGTTCTGAAAGGTCTGGCCCGCAGAACGGTTGATGATTTTACCGTGCATAGTGTTGAAAGCGCTGCCGATGTTCAAAGTTCGGGAACGGTGATTCACGGCCTAGCGAGGGGTCTTGATGGGGCAACCGTCTAGCCGCGTCAGTACGGAGGAAGTGTCGTCTATGTTATTAAAAGATCAGGTAGCGGTGGTGACGGGCGCAAGCCGTGGAATCGGCCGGGAAGTGGCTTTGATGCTTGCGGCCGAGGGAGCCCAGCTTGCGATTTGCAGCCGTTCGGCCGAGGAATTGGGAAAATTAAGGGAAGAAATTGCCGGCCGCGGCGGAAAATGTCTGGATTTAAAAACAGATGTGCAAGTGGCGGCTGAAGTTGAAGATGCCGTCAAAAAAACGCTTGACACCTATGGGCGGATAGATATACTCGTCAACAACGCAGGGGTCACTCGCGACAATTTATTGGCAAGAATGAGCGAGGATGATTGGAATTTTGTGTTGGCAGTGAACCTGCGCGGCACATTCCTGTTTACCAGGGCTGTTTCCCGGCCGATGATTAGGCAGCGGAAGGGCAAGATTGTTAATATTGCTTCCGTGATCGGCATGACAGGAAACACCGGGCAAGCGAATTATGCAGCATCAAAGGCCGGCATTATCGGATTCACCAAATCAGTGGCCAAGGAGCTTGCCAGGCGGAATATATGTGTGAATGCAGTGGCGCCTGGATTTGTTGAAACAGACATGACCGATAAACTATCCGATGATGTCAAGGCGGCAATACTCGGACAGATTCCCCTCGGTCGGTTTGGAAGCCCAAAAGATGTTGCTCAGACAGTCCTGTTTCTCGCCTCGGATCAGGCGAATTATATGACAGGGCAGGTTTTAGTTGTGGATGGCGGTATGGTAATGTAAGTGGCAAGAAAAAAGGGTTAAAAAAGGAGGATGTGGAATGGCCGTTCATGATAAGATTACAGAAATCATTGTTGAACAGTTAGGCGTCAAACCGGAGGAAGTCACTCCTGAAGCTTCTTTTGTGGATGACCTTGGAGCCGATTCTCTGGATACGGTGGAACTTGTCATGGCTCTGGAGGAAGAGTTCGGTATCGAGATTCCGGATGAGGATGCCGAAAAAATCCAGACCGTAGGGGATGCCGTTAAATACATTGAGGAGAAAACTGCTGCCAAGTAACTCCCGCGTGGTTGCTTGAGTTTTCTGTATCTTCATGAGACGTCGAGTCGTCATAACGGGAGCGGGAGCGCTGACTCCCATAGGGAATACAGCCACCGAATTCTGGCACTCCCTCATCACCGGGAAAAGCGGTGCAGACCGCATCACCTCCATTAATGTATCGGATTATGCGTGCAAGATAGCTTCCGAAGTAAAGCATTTCGATCCCTCCAAATATCTTAATTCCAAACAGGCAAGAAAGACGGACCGCTTTGTTCAATTTGCGGTCTATTGCGCCGGCATGGCGCTTGAGGATTCTGGCCTTCATCTGGATAAGGAAGATCCTCATCGAATCGGGGTCTTGGTGGGTTCAGGAATCGGAGGCCTTCACACGATTGAAGAGCAATGCAAGATTATGCTAGAAAAGGGACCGTCAAGAGTCTCTCCTTTTCTGATTCCCATGCTGATCGTCAACATGGCGCCGGGAATGATTTCTATTCAGTTTAAACTCAAGGGGCCCAATAGCTGCGTCGCAACCGCGTGCGCTACCGGCAGTCATGCCATTGGCGATGCGTTCCGCTTGATTCAGCACGAGGATGCGGATGTGATGGTGGCCGGCGGGACTGAGGCCTGCATCACCCTGCTCGGGTTTGGCGGTTTTGACAAAATGAGTGCCCTGACCACGCACAATGAGGATCCCAAGACCGCGTCACGCCCGTTTGATAAGACCCGCGATGGGTTTTTGATGGGCGAGGGATGCGGGATCGTGGTGCTGGAAGAACTTGAACGCGCCAAAAAGCGGAATGCCAAGATTTATGCCGAAATTGTAGGATACGGCATGACTGCGGATGCCAACCATATCACCCAACCCGACCCGGAAGGCGACGGTCCCACCCAGTGCATGATAAGAACCATGAAAGACGCTAAGATCAAACCTGCGGATATTGATTATATCAACGCACACGGCACGTCCACGGTGCTGAATGACAAGATCGAGACCTTGTCAATCAAGAAGGCCTTGGGCGACCATGCCAAGAAAACGCCGGTGAGTTCCACCAAATCCATGACCGGACATCTTTTGGGTGCCGCGGGCGGAATTGAAGCCATTGCCTGCGCCTACGCCATCAAGGAAGAGCTGCTGCCACCCACGATCAATTATAAGCATCCGGATCCCGACTGCGATCTGGACTATGTTCCCAATGAGGCGAGGCGCGCCAAGGTTCGTTACGCTCTCTCCAATTCATTCGGTTTCGGCGGGCATAATGCGACCCTCTGCTTTAAAAAATTCGAAGAGTAAAAGGCATCATAATTCTTAGCGTTTAGCAGGCTCGAATTTTTTATGGAGGAGGCAAGGATGCAACCTGCCGTGAAAGCCACACGCATCCAGATCCAGCCCACCGATGAAATGCTGATCGAGCATTCCTTGAGTGGTGATTTGGAAGCGTTCGAACAAATTTTTTACCGCTATTATCAGCCCGTTTACGAATACGCTTGCCTTGTTTGCAGCGTAAAGGAACTGGCCGAAAAAATCCTAATCAAAACCTTTCTAAAATTCTACCGCAATTTATCCCGCTATCCGTTCAAGCAAAAAGTTGTTCATGAACTTTTGCAGGTTTCCACGGATTTGATTCTCCGCGCCCGTCAGAAGGGCGAGCTCGGCAGGCGGGATGAGGCTTTTGCCGGGGGCAGGGAGTTTGAGGGGCTTGGCCTTATCGACCGTTCCGTTATGGTGATGGGGCAGCGATTCGGCTTCAATATCGGAGTGATTAGCTGGATTCTCCGTCTCAAGTCTTCGCGAATCCTTGATAAACTTAATCAGATTGAGAGTTTGAACCAACCCGTTGATTGGCCGGAGCTGGAGTGGCCGGCTATTGATTATCGTGTCATGCTTCTGTCGCGCATTCAGCGGGTCCGGAGTGAAAAAAAATCTTACATCCTGCTGCTTCCCATGGCCTGCCTTATCCTTGTTTTTCTAGTGGGTTTTTGGTGGAAAATTTCTCGCCAGCCCGACGCATTTTTGCATCAATCGCGGGTTCCTGAAAATGTTTCCAGCCCCGACGTTTCTGAGCCCCGCGAGCTTTTCATTCAGAATATTCAAATTGAACGCGAGGTTTTTTTTGTTCGCGGCAAAGGGTTTGCGGAAGATTCCTTGATTATGGCGCGTGGCCGAGGCAAGGTTCTTGCGATTGATTATGAGCTTTTCAAACCGCGCACCCGCGCGGGCCTGCGGATTTCATTTGAGTCCGTGGATTTGGCACGCTATGATCAGTTTAAATTTTTTGTAAAGGGGGACCCCTCCCTGGGTTATCCCCAGAAGTGTTCCGTGGTTTTTAAAAAGAAGGGAATTGAAGTTTCTCAAAAATTTTTATTTCCTGTTTCCGAACAATGGAATCAGCTCACGGTGTCCTTTAAATCCCGCTCCAATCTTGCGGCGGATGAGGCTGTTTTTGCGTTTGACGATGAAACCTGCGCCACGCAGCGAAGCGGACGGATTTATTTGGACCATATGGCGTTTCAAAATTCACGATGATTGGGAGGTGTGAAATGTTAGAAAAAAAATTAGTCGATACAAAAAACGTGGATCTTTCTTCTCAGCTAAAGCACCGGTCTTCGCGCCTTAAGGTTTCCTGGATGACGCATCAGGGAAGCCAAAAGAAACGGGGCAATCCTACGGTTCAATATCTTTCGGGCCATTGATATTTACAACCCTAGTATTTTAAATAAGTTAGATAAAATCCTGCGAGTTTGACAAGCATAGCCAAGGTGCCTCGCTTCTTAAATTTCGTGGAAAACTTCTTTCCAGGCAAATCTTTCCATCTTTTTTCTCAAAAATTTTCTCCCCACGCCGTTAATATGTACAAAGATAACAATTTACGTTGACAACTACAGTATAATATCAATCCAAATACTGCTTAATCACAAAATACCTTTAAATCTATAGGCACGAACGCGGGTTATATTCTGAGGAGATATCGATGCACCTTAAAAAAGTAGACATCTTCGGATTCAAGTCATTTGCGGACAAAACGGAGATTTATTTTGAAAAGGGAGTCACCTGCGTGGTGGGGCCGAATGGCTGCGGCAAGAGCAATATTTCCGATGCCATCCGCTGGGTGCTGGGAGAGCGCAGCGCAAAACTTTTGCGCGGAAGCAAAATGGAGGACGTCATTTTCAGCGGCACGGAATTCCGCAAGCCGGTCGGCATGGCCGAGGTGTCGCTTACGATCGATAATTCAGATAAAAAACTTCCGCTTGCGTTTGAAGAGGTGGTTTTGACCCGCCGGTTATTCCGTTCGGGCGAGAGCGAATATCTGATCAACAAGACGCCCTGCCGCTACAAAGACATTCAGGACGTGATTCTGGACACCGGCATGGGTTCTAATTCCTATTCCATGATCGAGCAGGGTCGCATCGATTACATCCTGAATGCGCAGGAGGATGAACGCCGTTTTTTGATCGAGGAAGCTGCCGGCATTTCAAAATACAAAGTGAAAAAAGAGGAGGCCCTTCGCAAGCTTGAAAGGACTGAGGCCAATCTGCTCCGCCTGAACGATATCGTGAGTGAGGTGGAAAAAAATATCCGCTACGCGGAACGGCAGGCAAAGCGTGCGGAAAAATACAAGGAAAAACTGGAGGAATTGAAGCGGTTTGAAATCGAGAGGGCCTTGATAGAAATGGATCTTTTCGAAAAAGAACGGGAAAAACTTTTACTTGAGCAAACCGAGCTTCAGGACGAGGTTCGCCGCTCTGAACGGGAAATCGAATCAGGGGATGCGGCCTTCCGCGAGACTGACCAGGCTTTGTCGCGCAGGGAAGAGGCCAACTCTGAATTGGAGCGGAAGAGGTATCAAGCCAAACTTGAACTTTCTCAGCATCAGGAAAGAATCCGCGCCAATGAAGAAAAAAAAGTGGAGCTTGAAAAAACCGATCATCAGCTTGAAAAGGAGTATGCGCTTTCCGAGTACCGGCTGAAGACGTTTCAGGAGGAACTCTCGGCAAAACAGGCAGAGCTTCTATCTTTAAGCACGGAGATTGAGCTAGAGCGGGAAAAAGTTCACGGCATTTCCGCTGATTTTAATGCGGCACGCGCCGGTGTGTCAGCCAAGGAAGCGGTGGTCAAGGAGTATCAAGCCACGTTGTTTGAGCTGGCCCGAGAAGCGGCAGAATCCAAAAATCGGCTGCATCAGATTGAAATGGAATTTCAGCAGGAAAAGGCCAAGCAGGTGCGCGCCCTGGAAATGACATCACGGCTTCAGGGCGAGAGGCAGGAATGCCTGAAGCGGATTGAACAGCTCAAGCAGGGGGATTTTCTGGATGATTTTTCGCTAAAAAAAAGCGTACTTGAGGAAAAAAACCGTTTGCGTGACAAAATGGAGGCCGAGTGCCGGGTGATGGAGCAAATCGTAGTCGAGAAGCGGACCGAAATGAAAGAGCTGCTTTCCCAGGCCGATCTTCTTGAAGAGCTTCAGAAAGAAGGGCTTTTGGATGATTCCGCATCCCAGCACATTGTGGAGGAAAGCCGCAGGGAAGGCTCCCTGATTCAGGGTATTGTCAAAACCTTCTGGGATGTGATTAAGGTTGCAGAAGGATATGAGGGTGCGATCCGGGCTGCCCTGGCTGATTGGGCGCATGCGCTCATTGTTCACGATCATGGGCACGCGCTGAAAATTCTCGATTACGCGAAACAGACCGATACCAAAGAGCTTGCTCTGGTGATTAACCGCGAAATGAAAAGTAGCAGTTCTCATGAGCTCCCGCAATTGAGCGGTATTCTGGGAAGGGCTGGGGATTTTACCAAGGCCCAGCCCGGTTATGAAAAACTGGTGGAGGAACATTTTGCCAATGTTTTGGTTGTGAATGCGCTGAACCGCGATCATCTTGCAGAGTGGGCGTCCCAGGCCAATGGCTTTAAAATTGTGAGCCGCGATGGTTTTGTGCTTGGCCCGGGCCACCGGATCCAATATTTCGGAACCCTGCCAAAAACCGGAGCAGGGCGCGCCAAAGATATTAAAGAGCTTCAGGACAGGGCGCTTTGTCTGAAACGCGAGATTGATGCCCATGAGCAGGACAGGGAGCTTTTGCGAATCAGGTTGGAGAAGTTTGAGAACGAGTTGGTCGTTCTTGGGAAGGAAGTGTTTGAGGCCGAGATTCACCATCAGAGCTCCCATAAACTCCGGGAAAGTCTTTTTAGCCAGGTCAGCCGTTTTGAAGAGGAGCTGCAGCTTAACCGTATTGAGGCCGGGCAAATGGAGCGTGATCTGTCCGGTTTTCTTGAGGAGAAGGAACGCTGGTCAGGATTGTCGCTCGATTTGAATCAGAAGGAAAGTCAGTATCAAGCACTTTTGCAACGTGAGGGCTTAGAGCTGAATGGACTCGTGGAAAATAAGGACGATCTTTTCCGCGCTTTGAGTGCGGAGGAACAGAAATTCCAGCGCGCCCTGGATCGTGAAACGCATTTAAAAGACTCTATGGCGCTCCTTAGCCGGAATCGCGAGGCTGAACTTGAACTTCAGCAATCTCGCAAAAATCAGGTGGAAGAAAACGTCCTGGTTCTTGAACGAATGGTTTTTGAGAACAGGAGCAAGGCGGATCATATCACTCGCCTTGAAAAGGAAATCGCCCAGCTTGAGACGGCCTTGAGAAACAGCATGGCCGAGAAATCCTCGCTGGCACAAAAGAAAAATGATCTTTGGACCTCGCTGCAGCAAAAAAAATCCGTGATTGAAAAGATCAAGGAACTTGATCGGGACATCCAGCTCAAGCAAATGGATCTTTCCTATAAGCTCAGCGCAACCGAGGAGCGGATGAAACAGACCTACCAGGTAGATTTGCGGGCACTTGACAAATCCCTCTATGAATTGCAGAATGTGCCCTTGGAGCTCTTAGAGCAGGAAATCCAGGGGTACAAGGAGAAACTGCAGTCGCTCGGCACCGTGAATTTGCTGGCGATTGAGGAGTACGAGTCGCTCAAGGAGCGCTACGAATTTCTCCTGGTGCAAAAGCAGGATCTGGAAAAAAGCCGGGAGGATCTCCTGGAGGCGATCCGGAAAATCAACCGGACCACGAAAAAGCTTTTTGAAGATACGTTTGCGCAGGTTCAGGCCGCCTTTAAGGATTATTTCCGGATATTGTTCGGCGGCGGGGAGGCGGAGCTTATTTTGGTGGACGAAACCAATCCTCTGGAGTCCGGAATTGATATCATGGTGAGGCCGCCCGGAAAAAAGAATCAGCCGATCACGCTTTTGTCCGGAGGGGAGAAGGCATTGACTGCCACGGCTCTTTTATTTTCGCTTTTTAAAATCAAACCGTCTCCTTTCTGTGTTCTGGATGAGGTGGACGCCCCGTTGGACGAATCGAATGTGCACCGGTTCCTGGAGGTGGTGAGAGGATTTTTGGGCAACAGCCAGTTTATCGTGGTGACGCACAACCGGAAAACTATCGCAGCCGGGGATTCCCTGTACGGTGTGACCATGGAAGAGGCTGGGGTTTCAAAAATTGTCTCCGTGAAGCTTCTGCAGGATGAAAAAAATCCTGGCCAGGCAAAAATCGAAGCCAGCGGGAAGGAATTGAACGTCATTTTAAATTAATCAGGCGAAGGAGGAAAAAATGAAGAAGATCGCTTATTTTATGCTGGGCATGATGCTTTTCACGGGATGCGCAACGAGTCTGGATGAGACTCAAATGGGAGGGCTGGGAGGCGCTGGTTTAGGGGCTGGCCTCGGCGCAATTATCGGGAATCAAACTGGGCATGCTGGAGCGGGAACGGCCATCGGCGCCGGTGCCGGAGCTCTCACCGGGGCTCTCATTGGCGAAGGAATGAAGCGTTCAAAACAGTCGGCCAAGGAGGAAATGCGCCAGGAAATGGCCCAGCAGCAGTATGGCCAGTACGGGCAGCCCTATCAGCAGCAGGCACCGGCTTATCAACCCCCTGCACCGGCTCAGCCGCAAGAAGTTCATACCAAGTACAATCCGCGTACCGGCCAGACTTTTCCGGAGCGCTATAAGTACGATCCCAACACGGGAGAAGAGCTTCAGTACATTCGTTAGTTTTTTAGGCCTGCCATGAATCTGGCCAATCAAATCACGATCGGAAGAATACTGCTCGTTCCTTTTTTCGTGATCGCGGTGGTTTACTGCCGACCGGATTTCCCGCAAATCAAATGGCTTGCGATCGCGTTATTTGTCGTGGCCAGCTTGACGGATGCGGTGGATGGCTATCTTGCCCGCATTCGCAAGCAGCAGACCGCCCTCGGGTCCTTTCTGGATCCTTTTGCCGATAAGCTGCTTTTAATTGCGGCTTTTATTTCTCTGAATTTTTCTGATGGATTTACCCATAAAATTTCCCGCTGGATTTTAATCGTGATTATTTCACGGGAGGTAATTTTGATTTCTGGCCTGCTTATTCTGTTTATTTCCCTCCGCGAGGTAAAAATTCAGCCAAGCTGGCTTGGCAAGCTCACGACCGTGGCGCAAATGGTCACGGTCGCGATGATGATGTTTGAGCTTCGCTGGGTCAATGCTTCGGCCTTGGTGTCTGCTCTTCTTACCATCTTCTCCGGATTCGGGTACATTCTCCGTGAAATGCGCCGGGATAATCATGCCGTTTCCGCCCCTTAAGCCGCGCCCCGGGGAACCTGTCTATCCGGTGGTGGCAATAGTCGGCCGGCCGAATGTCGGGAAATCCACTCTTTTTAACCGTTTGGTCGGAAGACGGAGGGCCATTGTGCATCATGAAAGCGGTACCACACGCGATTTTATCGAGGAAGTGATCTCCTGGAGAAGTAAGGAATTTTTACTGGTGGATACCGGCGGGGTCCACTTTGCCGCTAAGAAAACATTGGAATCCGCGGTTGAGGCGCAGGCTCGCCGAATTTTGCAGGACGCGGACATTCTCCTTTGGGTGGTGGATTTGCAATCAGGGCCTGCTCCTCTGGATCATGATTTGGCGGAAATTTTGAGACGCTCAGGAAAAAATGTGATTGTGGTGCCCAACAAGGCAGACCGCGGCACGCAGGATGCGGAGGCTGCTATTTTTATGCGCCTCGGGTTCAAGGAAATGATTCCGGTTTCAGCGCTGCACGGTCATGGTACGGGTGAATTGCTGGATGCGGTGGCAGGCCGCCTGCCGGTTAAAGCGATACAACAAGCTTTAAAGCCGGATTTCTACATTGCGATTGTGGGCGAACCCAATGCGGGTAAGTCCACGTTTTTAAATCAGATCCTTAAGGAGGAGCGGGCTATTGTTTCAGAGATGCCGGGTACGACCCGGGATGTGATCGAGGAACTTATTCCGTGGAGGGAACGATGGATCGGACTTCTGGATACAGCCGGCATGCGGGCCCGAAGCAAACAAAAAGAGGTTTCCGCATTTTTTAGCATGTCCAGGACCCGTGAGGCCATTCAGAAGGCGGATATCGTCCTTTTGTTTTTCGATGCAGAACGCGGTTTTCTGGAAAGTTCAAAGCGCATCGCCCGCCTGATTTGCGATGAGGGCAAGGGCTTGGTTCTAGTGGCAAATAAATGGGATAAGGTGAGAGGCGCCAAAAACCGCTATGAAGAGATTCTAAAAAAATGGCTTCCATTTCTGGGTAAACCCAGGATGGAATTCATCTCGGCTTTGGACGGCGCGAATCTTGAAGGGCCGTTGGATGCCGCGCTGGCGCTTTGGAAACTTTATTGTTCGAATATTCCGACCAAATCTTTGAACGATTTCCTTAAATGGGTTTCCGCCAAGAATCCGCCTCCGCCCACGGTGAAACTCAAATTCATGGTTCAATATGGAACGCGGCCGCCTTCGTTCTCGCTTTTTGTCAAGAACATGAAACGTATCCCGGCGGAATATTTTCTCTATTTACGGAACCGTCTCGTGGAGCGCTATAAATTTGAAGGGATTCCGGTCCTGATTCATTGGAAAGAGGCGGAATATAAAGAAAAGGAGGGATGATTGATGATCCATTTCATCCTTTGCATCGCAGCCGCGTACCTTTTGGGCTCCATTCCCTCCGCCTACCTTGCCGGACGGCTGGTAAAAAATATAGACATCCGCCAGCATGGGAGCGGCAATGTCGGAGCGTCCAATGTTTTCCGGGTGGTAGGGAAGCAATGGGGAATTCTTGTTCTGATTGCGGATGCCCTAAAAGGTTTTCTTGCGCTTGTTTTGATTGCCCGCTGGGGATATCAGCATCATCCGCTGTTTTCAAAACCGGTTTATTTCCTCCTGACCGGAATGGCCGCTGTGGCCGGTCATAATTGGACCGTGTTTTTAAATTTCCAGGGCGGAAAAGGCGTGGCCACTTCACTTGGCGTTGGACTCGGCCTTTTTCCAAAGGCGGCTTTGCTTGCCCTCGGCGTCTGGATTGCGCTTTTAATTCCCTTCGGATATATCGCGGTTTCTTCCATGGCCGCAGCACTCAGCTTTCCATTATGGATCTTTCTCTTGTACCGGCATATTGAAGGATTCATGGTCATCTTGGGGATTACTATAGCTCTCGCAGTTTTGCTGATTTATATGCATAGCTCCAATATTCAGCGGCTTTTCAGGGGCACGGAGAATAGGGTCTGGAAGCCTGATATCAAAAAATAAAATATTATTTGACTTTTAATCAATAAGCTATAAACTGCTTTTACCTGCCTCCTTCGAGATTCAACAGAAAGGAGCAACTCATGTCCAAAGTTACTTTTCATGCCTTTGCAAAAAGTAACGATCAGGAAGTCCGCTTTTCAGCGGGCGAATATCACGCTAAAATGTATGTGGATCTCCGCATTTTTTACAAAAACGAGGAGACCGGGGAATGGCATCCCACAAAAAAGGGAATCACCCTGCCTCTGGATTTGGTGCCGGAACTGCGCAAGGGGCTGGAGCGTCTGGATGAAGTACTGAGCAGGGCAAAGCCGGGTGAATAAAATCCGTAAAGAGTTTTAGAGCCGGGTTTTTTTCTTTACAAAAGGAGTGCCTGCAGTATAATAACGGCTTCAGAACTTATTTAAACTAAAAGAGTTATAAAAAAAGTCCAAGGAGAAAAGTCATGTTAGAACAGAAAAAGAAGGCTGTGGAAAAGGATGCAAAAGACACGAAAGATGCGAAGAAAGACGAAGGCGGAAGAAAATTTAAGGAGATGCAGGAAAAGCAAAAAGCGCTGGAACTTACCCTGCTTCAGATTGAGAAACAGTTCGGAAAGGGTGCTATCATGAAAATGGGTGAGGAACATAAGCAAGATGTGGCTGTAATTCCCACGGGTGCGATCACGCTTGATGTCGCGATCGGAGTCGGAGGAGTTCCGCGGGGTCGCGTGATTGAAATTTTCGGTCCGGAATCGAGCGGGAAAACAACTCTGTCATTGAGCATCATCGCGCAGGCTCAAAAATTGGGCGGCGTGGCCGCCTTTATTGACGCCGAACACGCTTTAGATCCCGTATTCTCCGAGAAATTGGGCGTAAAAATTGAGGACCTTTTGATTTCCCAGCCGGACACGGGCGAGCAGGCGTTGCAGATTGCTGAAATGCTGGTCCGGTCCAATGCCGTGGATCTCGTGGTGGTGGATTCCGTGGCTGCTTTGGTGCCACGCGCCGAAATTGAAGGCGACATGGGCGATCAGCACATGGGGCTGCAGGCGCGGCTGATGTCGCAGGCCCTGAGAAAGCTCACGTCCATCATCAATCGTTCCCAGACCTGCGTGATTTTCATCAACCAACTCCGCGAGAAGATCGGCGTGATGTTCGGCAATCCTGAAACCACACCAGGCGGCAAAGCCCTCAAATTTTATGCCTCGCTCCGCCTGGATATCCGCCGGATTGCTTCCCTGAAAAAAGGGGAGGACGTGATTGGAAACCGCGTCCGGGTGAAAGTGGTGAAAAACAAGGTAGCCCCGCCTTTTAAAACTGCGGAGTTTGACCTGCTTTTTGACGAAGGCATTTCGCGTTCGAGCAGCATCATCGACGCGGCGTTGACCACCCAGGTTTTTGAAAAGCAGGGAACCTGGATTTCCTACCAGAACGAAAAGCTGGGGCAAGGCCGTGACGCGGCGCGTCTGCATCTGAAGGGAAACCCCAAGCTCCTGGATGAAGTGGAAACCAAGGTCCGGGAAAGAATGCTTTCGGGGACAGCCCTCGGAACGCAGAGTCCTGGCGCTTCCGATGAAGCCGACTGATGACGCTCCGGAATTTGACCGGGCGTTTGATCATGCGCTGAAGCTTCTTGGTATTCGCAAGCGTTCAGTTCGACAACTCTACCATAAACTCTCCGAAAAAGGATTTGACGGCCAAGCGGTAAGCGAAGTGCTTAGCCGCTTGCAGCAAAGCAAGCTTTTGGACGACGAAGAGTTTGCCAGGGGATACGTCTCTGAAAAGACCACGGCCCATCCGGCTGGAAAACTGAAAATGCTCCGCGATCTCAAACGCAAGGGCGTCAGTCATGAAGTGGCCGGACGAGCGGTTTCAGAGCTGGATGAGAACTACGAGTTTAATATGGCGTTTAAGCTGGGGCAGAGCAAGGCCGAACTTTTGAGAAATCTGGATGTGCGAAAACGCAGGAAAAAAGTTTACGATTATCTGTTGCGCAAAGGATTTCATTTTGAAGTGTGCCGGGAAGTCATCCGGGGCATACGGTGAACTTTGATGCCTGAAAAATTGGAATGGCCGGTTGACCGGATCCGCAAAGTTTATCTCGATTTTTTTGCAGGAAAGGGTCACAGGATTGTGGCCAGCGATTCGCTCATCCCGCAGGAAGATCCCACACTTCTTTTTACCGGTGCGGGCATGAATCAGTTCAAGGATTATTTCCTCGGAGTCAAAACGGACATGAAACGGGCAACGAGCTCGCAAAAATGCCTGCGTACCGGGGACCTTGATAATGTTGGCCGGACGCCCTATCACCATTCTTTTTTCGAAATGCTGGGCAATTTTTCCTTCGGCGATTATTTTAAAGTCGAAGCCATTGAGTGGGCGCTTGAGCTTTTGACCGAGCGCTTTCATGTATCACGGGAACGGCTGCGCTTTAGCGTGCACCGGGACGATGACGAAGCGTTCCGCATCTGGCGGGACCGCATGAAAGTGCCTGAAAACCGTATTAAAAAACTCGGCGACCATTCCAATTTCTGGCCGGCGGATGCGCCTCAATCGGGGCCGAATGGTCCCTGTGGGCCCTGCTCGGAAATTTTCTTCGACCAGGGGGCCGGGTTTGGATGCGGACGTACCGAATGTGATGTGGATTGCGACTGCGGCCGGTTTGCGGAAATATGGAATCTGGTTTTTACCCAGTTTGACCGGCAGGACAAAGGAGTGCTGCTGCCGCTTGCGGCCAAAAATATCGACACCGGAGCCGGGCTTGAACGCATAGCCTGTGTGCTGCAGGGCAAACAAAGCAATTTTGAAATCGACATTCTTCAGCCGCTGGTGGATTTTGTTTGGAGCCAGAGCGGGAAGGCGCCCACAGAAAAAAAAGGTCAACCATTGACAGTGGCACGCACGATTGCGGACCATCTCCGGGCCGCTACTTTTTGTATTGCGGACGGCGTGATTCCATCTAACGAAAGCAGGGGGTATGTGGTCCGGAAGCTAATCCGCCGGGCGGTTTGGCAGGGAAGAAAATATTTGTCCTCGAATCGCCGAATGGAACCCGCGCTTTATCAACTGGCGTCTCGGGTAGTTGAAATGATGAAGGGGCCGTATCCTTCTCTTCAAACCGATTTAGCCCGGATTGAAATGACCCTTCGTGGCGAGGAGGAGAGATTTTTGCAGACTCTGGAAGAGGGTGAACGCATCCTCGATGAAATAATAGAGACGACGAAAAGGAAAAATAAAAAACGGATATTTGCCGTGGACGCGTTCCGGCTTTATGACACCTACGGCTTTCCGGACGAGTTGACCGTGTCCATTGCCCGCGCTCATGGGCTGGAGGTGGATTTGAAAGGGTTTCAGGATTTGATGGAAGAACAGCGGGGCAGGGCTAAAAAAGCCAGCAAGATTGCGGACACGATCTTTGTGGCCACGGAATCCAATCCCAAATTGACGCAGCTTCCAGCCACGGTTTTTCTTGGTTATGAAACACTTGAGGCAGAGGGAAAAGTCTTGTTTCTTGATGTGAACGGTACCGAAGGATGGGCGGTTCTTGACCGGACGCCTTTTTATGCGGAAAAGGGTGGACAGGTCGGAGATCGCGGGATTTGGACTTGGAATACTGGAGCGGCGGAAATCGTGAACACTCAGTGGAAAGAAAAGCTTATCATGCACCGGATCAAGATTGGCAAAGGCTCTTTGCATGAAAAAGAGAAGGTCAAAACCCGGGTCGATTCCAACCTCAGGGAAAGAACGCGGCGACATCACACGGCTACTCATGTGCTTCAGGCTGCGCTTCGCAAAGTTTTAGGCACGCATGTGCGCCAACTGGGGTCTTTGGTTTCTCCGGAGAAGCTCCGATTCGATTTTTCTCACCCTAAGCCATTGCAGGACAATGAGATCAAAGAGGTTGAAAATTTTGTCAATTCGGCTATACTGGCCAACCTTGACGTGGCCACGCAAATCAAAAGCTTTGACGAATCACAGCAGGAAGGGGCGCTTGCTTTCTTTGGCGAGAAATATGACGAGAAAGTCCGCATCCTGAATGTCGGAAACGGCTTGAGTGTGGAGCTTTGCGGCGGTACCCATGTGGGAAGAACGGGAGACATGGGCGCTTTTTTTATCACCTCCGAGTCCTCCATTGCGAGTGGTATCAGGAGAATTGAGGCAGTGGCCGGATTTGCCGCGCTGGAGTACCTGCGCAACACCCGCCAGCAGTTGGAAGGTGTGGCAAGACTTTTAAAAGCCTCTCCCGCAGAGATTTTCGAGCGCGTGGAAAAGCTTCAGCAAAAAGTCAAAAGCATGGAAAAAGGATCGGCGACCAAGGTCCCGGCCGTGGATGTTGACGGCATGGTCACAGGTGCGGTCCAATTGCCGGGACTGCAGGCCGTGGTCCAGGAATTGCGGGATACGGACGTGAATACGCTCCGGCGTTTGAGCGACCAGGTGCGGAATAAAATCAAGGCCGAGGTGGTTTGCGTTCTTTTTTCCACGGCCGGTGAGTCCGTGAGTTTTGTGGTGGCGTCCTCCTCACCGCGCGTGGATGCAGGTGTGCTGACCCGGAAAATTGCGGCGTTGATGGAAGGAAGCGGCGGAGGAAGAAAAGATTTTGCCCAAGGCGGAAGCAAGCGGATTGATAAAGTGGCCGAGGCCAGGGGACGAATTCCCCAATTGCTTCAGGAAATTTTAGGATAAGGAATTATGCAATATTTGAAGTGGGATAAAACAACTTTGCGCCGTATGAACCGCGGCACGGGCGCTGAAATTGACAAGGATCTTTTCAAAAAGGTCAACCGCATTCTCTGGGATGTGAAAGAGCGCGGCGATCTTGCCATCAGGCGTTTCACCCGGGAATTTGACGGGATTGATATTCCCCTGAAAAAACTCCGGGTGAGTGAAGGCGAAATCAATCAGGCCTTTGAGAAGATCAATTTTCAATTTGTGCCGCTTCTCAAGACCATCACAGAAAATGTGCGCCGGTATTACGAAAAAGATATCCGGCGCTCCTTTAAAATTTCGGGAAAAGACGGGATTCTTCTCGGAAAAAATTACACACCTCTCCGCAGGATAGGGATTTACATCCCCGGCGGCCAGGCGCCGCTTGTTTCCACGGTTTACATGACCGTGATTCCGGCAAAAATCGCGGGTGTGAAAGAAATTACGATTGCAACACCTCCGAACCGGGAAACGGGCGAGATCGATCCGCATATTCTGGCCGTGGCCAATCTTTTGGGTGTGAAGGAGATTTACCGTGTGGGCGGAGCTCAGGCCATTGCCGCCATGGCCTTCGGCACGCGGACGATTCCTAAGGTGGACAAAATCGCGGGACCCGGTAATCCCTATGTGACGGAAGCGAAGCGCCAGGTTTTTGGCTATGTGGACATTGACATGATCGCGGGGCCGAGCGAGGTTTGCATCATTGCCGATCATTCCGCGGATCCTAATTTCATAACCTGCGATCTTCTGGCCCAGACCGAACATTTCGGCGGCATAGGTATCCTGGTGACCCATTCCAAGAAGATTATTGAAATCATGAAAAAACGCGTGGAGTCCGGATTCATTATTCATGTGGATAATCTGGAGCAGGCGTGCGAGGCCGTGAATGAAATTGCGCCTGAACACGTGGAAATCATGACCCAGAATCCCCAGCGTCTTCTCAAGCACGTGCAAAATGCCGGGTCTATTTTTCTCGGGTCATATTCGCCAGCCGTGATCGGTGACTATATTGCGGGTCCGAGCCACGTGCTTCCGACCGGCGGGACCGCGCATTATTTTTCAGCGCTGAGCGCGGCGGATTTTATCAAAAGCGCGCAGGTCATTTCCTATACCAAAGAGGCGCTTGCCAAGGTGCGCGAATCGGTGAAAAAATTGACGGACATGGAAGGACTGGTGCTGCACCGGATTTCGCTTGAAGCCAGGTTTGTGGATGGGGAGGCACACAAAGAAAAGGAAGAAGAAATCGATGAAATCAAAAAAGTCTAGGAAGACAACTTGTAAGCGCATTGCGACTCTGGAAAGAAAGACCAAAGAAACCCAGATTATGGTTTCCTTCAATATTGACGGCAGCGGAGAAGCCAAGGTCAAAACCGGCATTGGCTTTTTGGATCATATGCTGACCCTGCTCGCCAAACACGGCATGTTTGATATTGCGGTCAGGGCCAAGGGCGACCTGCACGTGGACCGCCATCACACCAATGAGGATGTGGCCATTTGCCTTGGGCAGGCGTTTGCCCAAGCCCTCGGAAACAAGGAAGGCATCCGCCGGTATGGATTTTTTTATTTGCCCATGGGCGAGGCCCTGGCACGGATCTGTCTCGATATTTCAGGAAGGCCTTCGCTTTTTATCAGCGCAGATTTAAAACTTAACCAGCGCGGGGAAAATTACAAGCTTGAAGATACGGAGCATTTTCTGGAAAGTTTTGCCCAGCAGGCGGGCATCAACATGCACGTGGAAGTGTTGGCCGGCAAACACCATCATCATGTCATTGAGGCCATTTTCAAGGGTTTTGCTCGGGCTCTCGATCAGGCCACCCAGATTGATTTGCGGGAAAAAGGGATCCCTTCGACTAAAGGGACGCTGTAGCGTGATCCTGGTTTTGGATTATGGAATGAGTAATTTGCGCAGCGTTTCCAAGGCGCTGGAAAAATTGGGAAGCCGCGTGACGGTTTCCAGCCAGCCGGAGGATTTGGAAAAGGCCCAAAAGGTGGTTCTTCCGGGCGTCGGTGCTTTCGGAGATGCGATGCAAGAACTTCAAATGCGCAATCTGGCCTTGCCCCTCAAGGATTTCATGAAAAGCGGCAGACCGTTTCTGGGAATATGCCTCGGCCTTCAGCTTCTTTTTGACGGCTCCGATGAAAATCCGGGTGTAGCCGGACTCGCAGTTTTCCCCGGCAACGTCGCCCGCTTTTCTCCTTCTGCTGAATTTAAAGTTCCTCACATGGGCTGGAACCAGCTCCGGATCCGCAAACCCGACTGCCCGCTTCTAAAGGGTGTTCAGGAGGGATCGTTTGTCTATTTTGTGCATTCTTATTATGTACTTCCGGAGAGCCGAGATATCATCCTTGCGGAATGTGATTACCGCAGGGCTTTTGCGGCGATGATATGGCAAAAAAATGTTTACGGATGCCAGTTCCATCCGGAGAAAAGCCAGGAGGCTGGGATGAAAATTCTGGAAAATTTTGTCAAATTGTAAAAAGGAGAATCCGTCATGTATTTGATACCTGCCATTGATCTCCGAAATGGAAAAGTCGTTCGCCTAATTGGCGGAAAGTTTGACCAGGAAATTGTCTATGGCAATGATCCCGCCGCGTTTGCCCGGGATTATGAGAATCAGGGCGCGGAGTGGCTGCATGTGGTGGATCTTGATGGCGCTCTTCAGGGCGAAATTAAGAATATGCAGAAACTTAAAAAAATACGAGAAAATATACGGATTAAAATTGAATTCGGCGGAGGCATCCGGACACTCGAAACAATCGATGCGGTGCTTGGTGCTGGGGTTGAGCGAGTTATTATCGGCACCATGGCCCTTCAGCCGGATTTCATCCGTGCTGCGGTGGCCAAACACCGCGATAAATTAGCGGTCAGTCTGGATATTCATGAAGGGATGGTTCAAGTTCAGGGATGGACTTTGCAGTCCCGGCTTACTTTAGCTGAGGCAGCCGCTAAACTCTGGAGCTTTGGAATCCGTTATCTTATTTATACGGATATATCGAAGGATGGCATGCTGAGCGGTCCGGATTTATCCGGATTTGGAGAAGTTCTTCATATGATGGAGGGGATGAGCGTTATTCTTTCCGGAGGCATCGGGGCACTGGAGGATATTAAAAAGCTGACAACTTTGCGAGGAGCCAATTTTTACGGCTGTATCATTGGCCGCGCCCTTTACGAAAAAAGGTTTACCCTGCAAGAGGCGCTTTCCGTGCTTCGTCAGGAGGATGCTGGCGCATGAATTCGGCGTTGCTGCGGCCGCTCGACTCGCTGCTCCATGAAAATTGGGCGCTCGTGGCGCTCGTAATTTTTTTGGCAGCGCTGATCTTCCGTTTTATCCTTCTTAGGGATTGTTTTCACGCCGCCAAAGGTTTGGGCAAGGAAACCTATAAACAGATTATGCATCAGTATGCCTCGCAATCGCTCGCGGGCTGGATGCTGGTGCTGGCGTCCGTGGTTCTTGCGGAAGCGCTGCTCGCATTTCCGAAATGGCTGCCGCTATGGACCTCACGACGGAATGGCGGGTTCGTGGCGATTCTTGCCTTTGTGCTGGGATCCATGCTTCATTTGCGCGCAGTGCATCTTGCCACAGTGCGAGTTCTGAAGGAGCGTTCAGAACTCGATAGAAACTTTTGACCATGCTTGCGAAACGTGTGATTCCTTGCCTGGATGTCAAGGACGGCCGGGTGGTGAAGGGCGTCAAGTTTGTGGAACTCAAGGACGCCGGCGATCCGGTAGAATGCGCCGTGGCCTATGACCGTGACGGTGCGGACGAGCTGGTTTTTCTTGATATTACGGCCTCGCATGAAAATCGCCGCACCGTGGTCGAAATGGTGGAAAGGGTGGCGGAGAGCATTTATATTCCTTTCACGGTGGGCGGGGGAATCTCCGATCTGGAGAGTATCCGGGATCTTTTGGCCGGAGGATGTGACAAGATTTCCATCAACACAGCCGCAATTCAGAATGAGGATTTGATCACACGTGCCAGCCGGCGTTTTGGAAATCAATGTATTGTGGTGGCGATAGATTGCCGGAAGAACGCGCATGGCGGATGGACGGTTTACACGCACGGGGGACGGAAACCGACGGCGCTGGACGCTGTGGAATGGGCGTCACGGGCTGAGACTCTTGGCGCCGGGGAAATTTTGCTGACCAGCATGGATGCCGACGGCACGAAACAGGGTTATGATCTTGAGCTTGTCCGCGCTGTCTCTGCGCAAATCAGCATCCCCGTGATTGCCTCCGGCGGTGCCGGAGAGCTCGCGCATCTTTACCGGGCTTTTTCCGAAGGCGGCGCGGACGCGGTGCTGGCAGCCTCCATTTTTCATTACGGGAAATTTACCATTAAGCAGGCAAAGACTTTTTTGCGCGAGAAAGGGATTCATGTACGCTCATAAATTTTCAGGAGGGAATGATCATGATGGATTTTAAATATGATGACAAAGGATTGATTCCGGCCGTGATTCAGGATGCCGCAACCGGTGAGGTGCTGATGGTGGCTTATATGAATCAGGAATCCTTGAAGAAAACCCTTGAGACCCGAAAGACTTATTTTTTTTCACGTTCCCGCAATAAGTTCTGGCTCAAGGGGGAAAGCTCCGGCCACTTTCAAATCGTAAAAGAGATTCTTACGGATTGCGACAAGGATACTTTGGTTATTCGCGTTGAACAAACGGGCGGCGCCTGCCATTTGGGTTACAAAACCTGTTTTGTGAACCGGCTTGACGACAAGGGAGATTTGTCGTGCGTCACGCAGGAAAAAGTGTTTGATCCGGATGCGGCTTATGGGCATTGAACAGGAAATTTATCCATCGTATACGGAGTTTTGCCGCCTGGCTTCCAGAGGCAATCTGATTCCTGTTTACCGGGAAATTCTCGCCGACCTGGAAACACCGGTTTCTGCCTTCATGAAGATGGCCGGCAAAGAACATTCTAGTTTTCTTCTGGAGTCGGTTGAGCATGGAGAAAAAGTCGGGCGGTATTCGTTTATTGGCTGCCGTCCTACGGCCATCATCGAGGGAAAGAAGGGGGAGGATGTCCTGGCTCAGATGGAGGCCCGAATGCGCGAGTTTAAGCTGGTAAAAAACGATGCATTGCCTTCCTTTTGCGGCGGGTTTGTGGGATATCTTGGTTACGAGAATATCCGTTTTTTTGAACGCATTAACTTGCGGGATAAAGCCCTTGACCTGCCTTCCGGAATTTTTTTTCTTGCCGATCGATTGATCATTTTTGACCAGATTGAACGCACTCTTAAAATTGTGGCACTCTGCCATACGGGCGAAGGCCTTAAGCGCTCTTACCATCAAGGAATCAGGGCCATCCGTGATATTTTAGCCGCCCTTTCAAAACCGACTCACAGGAATTTTGAGATCAATCAGAAGTCTTCCCGCAGTACGGCGCGGCCGCTCAAGTCTAATATGACGCGTCATGAATTTGAGGCCAAGGTCCGGAAAATCAAGCGTTATATCCGGCAGGGCGACTGCATCCAGGTGGTTTTTTCGCAGCGTTTTGACTTGGGACGCATTGCCAGTGAGTTTGAGGTTTACCGTGCTCTTAGAGCGAGCAATCCTTCACCGTATATGTTTTTTTTCAAGCACAGGGATTTGTGTCTTATCGGTTCATCGCCCGAAGTTCTGGTCAAAAAGACGGGCCGCGTGGCAGAACTACGGCCTATTGCCGGCACCCGGAAACGGGGCGCTACGGAAGAGGAAGATCTTGCGCTGGAGCGGAATCTCAAGAAGTCGGTCAAGGAGATCGCGGAGCATTTGATGCTCGTGGATTTGGGGAGGAATGATTTGGGGCGGCTGTGCCGCTATGATTCCGTCAAGGTCAAAAATTATGCGCACATTGAGCGGTATTCACACGTGATGCATTTGGTGAGTGATGTGGTGGGAGAACTGAAGCCGGGTCAGAATGCCTTTAAACTTTTACGGGCCGCTTTTCCGGCCGGAACGGTCACGGGCGCTCCCAAAATACGTGCGATGCAGATTATTGATGAGCTCGAAGGAGAGGCGCGCGGTCCTTATGCCGGCTGCCTGGGTTATTTCAGCTTTACGGGGGATATGGATATGTGCATCATGATCCGGACCATTGTGCTTAGCAGCGGCCGCGCGTCCGTTCAGGCCGGGGCGGGAATTGTGTTTGATTCCAATCCGGCCAAGGAATATCAGGAAACAGTCAACAAAGCCAGGGCGCTTTTCGAGGCCGTGGCGATTGCCAGGAATTCACGCCATGTTGCTCGTCATCGATAATTACGATTCGTTTACGTACAATCTGGTCCAGTATTTGGGGGAGATGGGCGCGGACATTGCAGTGTACCGAAATGACAAAATCACACTCTCAAAAATCAAACGGCTGAGACCAAAAAAAATTGTGATCTCGCCGGGACCCTGCACGCCGAAGGAAGCTGGTATTTCCAATGAGGTGATCCGTGAATTTTCGGGAAAGGTTCCGGTTTTAGGTGTTTGCCTGGGGCATCAATGCCTGGGCTATACCTTTGGCGGGAAAGTCATTGTCGCGCGCCGGATTATGCACGGTAAAACATCCCTCATTTATCATAATCATAAGACGATTTTCACGCAATTAGAAAACCCCTTTCTCGCTACCCGCTATCATTCCCTCTTGGTAGAGAAGAAATCGCTTCCTTCTGTGTTAGAGGTGATAGCCTGGACCAAGGAAGGTGAAATCATGGGGCTCAAGCACAAGTATCATCCTACCTGGGGCGTGCAATTTCATCCCGAGTCTATTCTCACCGAAGAGGGCAAAAAGCTTCTCAGGAATTTCCTTTCCGCCCGCGCTTAAATTAACTTCCCTCCCATTCCCAATGAAATCGTCTTGCAATAGAACCCTTTTTATTATAAAATGTATCATCATGACACAACGACACTCTAACCTTAATATCTATAGTATATTAAGAAAATTAACCTGGGGTGAAAATCTCCCCAAAGTCCCTGCTAGGGGATTATTTTCAGCCCTGCTAAGCGAATCCATAAGCCCGGAAATGGCGCGCAGCCTGCTGATTCTTTTAAGAGAAAAGGGTGAATCCTCCTTGGAAATTGCCACGGCCGCAGAGGTATTGCGTCACAAGAGTGTTCGTCTAAAGTTTGATCATCCGTATTTGGTGGACAATTGTGGGACCGGAGGAGACGGAAAGTCCTCCTTTAATGTTTCAACCGTGTCCGCTTTGGTGGCGGCTGCCGGCGGTGCTTGCGTGGCCAAGCATGGAAACCGTTCGGTTTCATCAAAAGTGGGCAGCGCGGATCTTTTGGAAGCCCTCGGGGTTCGTATGGATGCTTCCCCAAAACGCATGCTGGAGGCCCTGAAAAAGTCCGGAATCGGTTATTTTCATGCGCCCTTGTATCACCCGGTGATGAAAAATATGGCCCCCATTCGCAAGTCCATCCAGGGAAGAACGGTTTTCAATCTTTTAGGGCCTCTTCTCAATCCTTTTCAGGTCCGGAGGCAGGTGATCGGCGTATGCCGGCAGGATTTAGTCCCGCGGCTGGCGGAGGCAGTACGGATGTTAGGCACGGAGCGTGCTTTTGTGATTTGCGGGGAAGGTGGAATGGATGAAGCAACAACCTACGGAACCACTCATGGAAGGGAAATCCGGCCGGGGAAAAACCTTCCTTTTGTTCTTCGAGGCCGGGACTTGGGATTTAAGAAAACTTCAGAACAAAGCCTGCGCGGCGGTTCGGTCAGCCGGAACAAAGCCATTGCGCTGGGAATTTTGCGCGGCGAAATTTTGGGAAGCAAAAAAGACGCGGTTCTTTTAAATGCCGGACTCACGCTGCTCGCCAGCGGGAAAGCCGGAAAACTTGAAGAAGGAATTTTTCTTGCCAGGGAAGCCCTTGAAAGCGGAGGTGCCTGCCGATTATTAAAGCGTTTTGTTGAGATTACAAATTCATGATTCTTGAGGAAATTCTTACCCACAAACGCAAGGAATTAGAGGAAATGAAGCTCCGCTTCCCCCTGGCAAAGGTCATGGAAGGCATCGAGCAGAACCGCGAACCGCGGCGCCCTTTTTGCCACGCGCTTAACGACGCGCATGGAATTCACATCATTGCGGAGCTCAAAAAGTCTTCACCTTCCGAAGGCACCATCCGGGAAGATTTTAATCCCCTGCAGATTGCGGAACTTTTCGACCTGGCCGGCGCGCGTGCCCTGTCTGTGCTTACTGAGTCGCTTTATTTCGGCGGACGACCCAGCTATTTACGAACCGTGCGCCGTGTCACGGACCTGCCGCTTTTGCGCAAGGATTTTATCATCGATCGCTATCAAATTTATGAGTCCGCGCTTCTTGCCGCGGATGCGGTGCTTCTGATTTCATCGCTTCTCACGGATGAAGAACTCAAGTCTTTTATCGAGGACGCCAAGCGGTTTAAAATGGATGCTTTGGTTGAGGTTCATACCGAAGCGGATTTGAAAAAGGCATTGGGTGCGGGCGCCTATCTTTTAGGAATTAATAACCGGAACCTCCGTACTCTTAAAATGAGCAAGGACTCGGCCGAACGCCTTTTGCGGCATATCCCGAAGGGAATCACGGTGGTGGTGGAGAGCGGGATTGATACGTACGAGGATATCCTGCGATACAAAAGCCTGGGGGTGAATTCATTTTTAATTGGCACAGCCCTTATGAAGTCTGATGACATTGTAAAGAAGCTGCGTCAGCTGCGTGGAATTCAAACATGATCAAAATCAAAATTTGCGGCATCACGCGGTCTGAGGATGCGAGAACGGCGGAAAATGCCGGAGCGGATTTCATGGGCCTGGTATTTGCGCCAAGTCTGCGCAGAGTGAATGCATTACGCGCGCTGGAAATCATGAGAAGTGTCCCTGACTTTAAAAACTGGGTGGCGGTTTTCGTTAATGAAGATCGAAAGCGTGTAGTGGAGACCGCTCAAGATTTAAGAATTTCTTATCTGCAGCTTCATGGCCGCGAGAATCCGGAAGATTGCGAATACTTCACCCGACAGGGGTTTCAAGTCATTAAGGCTCATCGCATTCAGGATGCGGAAAGTTTTGCCTCTGTTTCGGGGTATGACACGCCGTTTATTCTGTTTGATAGCTTTTCCCTGGAACGGGAAGGTGGTACGGGACGGATGTTTGAATGGGCGCTTCTTAAAGGCCGCACGTTCATGCCCAAGGTTTTTCTTTCCGGCGGATTGAGGCCGCAGCTTTTGTCCGCCGCATTTTCAAATTTTCTGCCTTATGCGGTGGACGTATCATCCGGCGTGGAGCTTTCGCCGGGGATTAAAAGCGCCAAAAAAATACGGGCCTTTATTGATGCGGTGAAAAAGGCCGAGACGCGGCTTAGGGGGGCAGGTCGTCATGCCTGAGGTTGAATTTTTTAGCAGGCTTTTGGGGAAAATAGACAAAATTGACAGGGGAAGTTTGCTGACCTATATCCGGGGCATCACGGCGGAAAAGGATTTTTTTCAGGTGGTTCTCGACACCCTTGAGGCCGGCGTCATGATTCTTGATGAAGCGGGAAAAGTGCAGTTTCTGAGCCGCGTGGCGAAATCCATGCTGGGTGTCAGCCATTCGCTTTCGTCGCGCACGAAACCCTTGCTTGAGGATGTGGTCCAGGATCAGACGTTACGGGATTTTTTGCTTGAGCATCTTCATCTCGGCGACCATGTGATTCAGTATGAGTTGGAAGTTCTCTTGCCGCAGCACTTGTATTTAAGCGTCAGCGTCTCACCTTTCGACAGTCTGACCGGGCCGGTTAAAGGATGTATCATTTTATTGGTCAATGTCACTTTTTCCAGGGAAAGGGATAGAAAAATACTTCAGATCCAGAAGCTTGACGCCCTGACCCGACTCGCTGGCGGGATTGCCCATGAAATTGGAAATCCGCTTAATTCGATTGGGATTTACCTGAAACTGCTTGAAAGGGAGCTTGAGTCCGCCGACCCTTTGCTAAGCAAGAAATGCGGCGAGTATCTGGGGGTGATTCAGGCAGAAACCCGACGTTTGGATCGCATGGTAAGGGACTTTTTGAAGGCGACGCGCCGCAAGGCCGGTGTTTTTAAATCGGAGGATGTGAACCAGATCCTTGAGGCCTCCGTTGCACTTATGATGCCGGAGATGAAGGAGGCGAGCGTACGGGTTGAGGTAAAGCTCGGCAAAAATTTGCCGCCATTTTTGATGGATGGCGAAAAAATGAAGCAGGTTTTTATCAATTTGATTAAAAATGCCATTCAGTCCATGGCCAGGGGCGGCCGACTACAAATTTCGTCGGAGATCAGGGATAAAATATGCTCTTTGACATTCCGGGACCATGGAATCGGTATTCCGGAGGAGCATCTTCCGCATATTTTTGATGCTTATTATACCACGAAAAAAGAAGGCGCAGGACTGGGCTTGATGATTGTTTCCGGCATTATTCAGGAGCATGGCGGCAAAATCGAGGTAAAAAGCAGAGCGGGCAAAGGCACGGTTTTCAAAATTTATCTACCCATGCACCGCGAAAAATTGCAGCTCCCGGAAAGGCCAGGAAAGGCAGGCGGCGTATGACCCTTCATCCCAGCATCTTGGTGGTGGAAGACGAGAAAAATGAGCGGGAGGGAATTAAAAAGTTCCTTGCGCCCAAGGGGTATGATGTCTTTTTGGCTGAAGACGCAGAGCATGCCGTGAAAATTATCCGGGAGGAAAATCCCGACATTATTCTTACAGATCTCATTTTGCCGGAAAAGGACGGGATGTGGGTGCTGGAAAAAGCCAGGGAATTATCACCTGACTCGGTGGTGATTATTTTCACGTCGTATGGTACGGTGGAAAATGCGGTACGCGCCATTAAAAAAGGGGCTTTCCATTATTTGACCAAGCCCATCGATCTGGATGAGCTGGAAGCTACACTCGAAAGAGCAGTGAAAGGACGGCAGCTTGAGCGGGAAAATGTTGAGCTTCGCAAGGAACTTCTTGAAAAAACAGGCCATGGCGACGTAGCGGCCGAATCGCGCGCTATGAAAGATATTATCCGGATCGTCAAACAGGTTGCGCCCACTGCGGCCTCAATTTTGATTGAAGGCGAGAGCGGGACCGGGAAGGAAGTGATCGCGCATTTGATTCACGAGTGGAGCCCGAGGCGCGACAAGCCGTTTGTCACAGTTCATTGCGCGGCCCTGACGGAAAGTCTTTTGTCGAGCGAACTTTTCGGCCATGAAAAAGGCGCGTTCACCGGTGCCACGGAAAGGAAAATCGGGCGATTTGAGAGGGCGCACGGCGGCACGCTGTTTCTGGATGAGGTGGGCGAGATTAAGGAAGAACTCCAGGTGAAGCTTTTGCGTGTGCTTCAAAACGGCGAATTTGAGCGCGTGGGAGGCACCACGGCACTCAAGGCGGATGTTCGTCTCATTTGTGCTACGAATAAGAATCTGATGGAGGAAGTGAACAAGCAGCGGTTTAGGGAAGACCTTTATTACCGCATCAATGTGATTCGAATTAAAATGCCGCCTTTGCGGGAACGGAAGGAAGATATTCCGCTGCTTGTGAATCATTTTGTTCAGTATTTTGCTCACGCGAATCACAAGCCCGTTGACACGATAAGCGATGGGGCCATGGAACTTTTAAAACAATATGCTTGGCCGGGAAATGTCCGGGAACTTAAAAATGTCGTGGAACGCATGGTAGTTTTGTCCGCAGACAAAAAATTAAAACCCGATGCCGTGCCTATTGATATTCACGATAAAAATTCACCGCCCCTGCCATCCATTCCTTTGCCGCGGGATGAAACTAAACCGTATCATATTAAAGATATGGAAAAGGAGCTGATCCAAAAAAAATTGCAGGAAGCAGGCGGCAATAAATCAAAAGCTGCCACGGCATTGGGAATATCCAGAAGAACGCTTTACCGCAAACTTGATGAATACAAAATTTCCACGGACCAATAATCGTATCGATTTGGCACATCTATTTTTTTTGTGCCCAAATATTTTTAGCCTGTTAGTTGTAACTAGCGATGTAACAATAGGTTAAAAGTATCCAGCAAATTGGCATACAGTTTGTTGCTTTTTAATTGATAGTGCCTAAAAGATTGAAAATAATTTTCCACAGGAGGAAGCAATGGCAAAAATTATTGGAATTGATCTAGGAACAACGAACTCATGCGTCGCCTACATGGAGGGTGGAGAGCCCAAAGTGATCCCGAACAAGGAAGGAAACCGGACCACGCCCTCGGTGGTTGGCTTTGCCAAGTCCGGTGAAAGGATTGTGGGGCAGGCCGCAAAGCGACAGGCCATCACCAATCCGGAAAACACCATTTTCAGCGCCAAGCGCTTCATCGGCCGTAAAATTACCGAGGTGCAGCAGGAAATTAAGCTGGTGCCGTTTAAGGTCAAAGAAGGAAAAGGCGGGGATGCCTGCATTGTGGTAGAGGGGCGGGACTATACGCCGCCGGAAATTTCCGCCATGGTCCTACAGAAATTGAAACAGGATGCGGAACATTTTCTCGGCGAAACGGTGACTAAAGCTGTGATCACGGTGCCGGCCTATTTTAATGATTCACAGCGTCAAGCTACCAAGGATGCGGGTCAAATCGCTGGCCTGGAGGTGTTGCGTATTATCAATGAGCCGACTGCGGCTTCTCTGGCCTATGGACTAGACAAGAAAAAAGACGAATGCATCGCGGTTTATGACCTGGGCGGTGGAACCTTTGATGTTTCCATTCTGGAACTCGGAGAAGGCGTTTTTGAGGTGAAAGCCACCAACGGAGACACTCATTTGGGCGGTGATGATTTTGACCAGCGGATTATTAATTGGCTGGCGGATGAGTTTAAAAGAGAAAATGGTATTGACCTTTCCAAAGACCGCACGGCTTTGCAGCGTCTCAAAGAGGCGGCTGAAAAGGCTAAATGCGAGCTTTCTACGTCGCTTCAGACAGAAATTAATTTGCCTTTTATCACCGCCGATCAAACCGGGCCGCGGCATTTGAATGTGTCGCTCTCGCGCTCCAAATTGGAGCAATTGGTCGCCGATTTGGTGGAACGAACGATTGGTCCTTGCAAGCAGGCCATGAAGGATGCGGGCATCACGGCGGATAAAATTGATGAAGTGGTGCTCGTGGGCGGACAGACAAGAATGCCTGCCGTTCAGGAGTTGGTAAAGAAATTATTTGCCAAAGAGCCGCACCGAGGTGTCAATCCCGATGAAGTGGTCGCGGTCGGAGCCGCAATTCAGGCCGGCGTTCTTGGCGGGGAAGTGAAGGACGTGCTGCTTTTGGATGTGACGCCGCTTTCCCTGGGAATCGAAACGCTGGGCGGCGTAATGACCAAGCTCATTGAACGCAATACCACGATTCCGACGCGGAAAAGCGAAATTTTTTCGACAGCGGCGGACAATCAAACGGCGGTAAGCATTCATGTGCTTCAGGGCGAACGCGAAATGGCCAAGGACAGCCGCACGCTTGGCCGGTTTGATTTGGTGGGGATTCCTCCCGCACCACGGGGAATTCCGCAGATTGAAGTGACTTTTGATATTGACGCCAACGGCATCGTGCATGTTTCGGCCAAAGATCTGGCTACGCAAAAAGAACAAAAAATCAGAATCGAGTCTTCTTCCGGTTTGAGCAAACAGGATGTCGAAAAACTCGTGAAAGAGGCGGAGACCCATGCGGATGAGGACAAGAAAAAGCATGAGGCCATTCAGGGCAGAAACAATCTCGATACTTTGGTTTACTCCGTAGAAAAGAGTCTCAAAGAGAACGGCGACAAGATTGATGCCGGAGAAAAAGAGAAGGTCGAGAATGCCCTGAAAGAGGCGCGTAAACACCTGGATTCGGAAGATGCGGACGAGCTAAAATCCGCGACCGAGGCCTTGACAACCGCCTCCCACGCCCTCGCTCAAAAAATGTATGAGGAGGCGGCCAGCCGCCGCAGCAAGTCTCAACCGAGCGCCGGCGGGACGGACGCGTCGGCGGGCAAGGGATCCGAGAATGTGATGGACGCGGATTACGAAGTCGTGGACGAGGACGAGAAGAAGAAAAAAGAAAAAAAATAAGTCGGTGTTCATGCGTCTTGCGGGGATGCGATGGGGGGCGGGGGGATGGGCAGCAGGTTTCATTATGCTTCTAGGGGCCCGAGTGCTGTACGGTTCCGAAGCCCTCACACTCGCCCTTGCCCCGCGCGTAGACGTTGCATGCGAAGTTCCGTTTTCTGCTTACCGTGTTGATCAAGTCATTCCTTTTAAAATAGTCATCCGGTCATACGACCGCGCTGCAGAACCTTCCTATGAAACGCCCTCTCTGCCGTTGGACAATCTGGCGGTGGTAGAGACTTCACAAGCCGTTGAGACCCGGATAGAGTCGGGTGCCCAGATGAAAGAAATTGTACTTTTGTTCAAGCTAAAGCCGCTAAAACCGGGACGCGCTTGCGTGGGATCTTTTGGATTCGCATATAAAACCAGCGAAACCGGCATGATAGAACACACCCAAATCGAACCGCATTGCTTTGAGATTAGGGAAAAACCGTGGATTGCCCGAATATCACGCCGTGCTTTCATGGCGGCAGGCGGCGGATTAGGAGCACTACTTTTGGGAGGATTTTTTTGTGTTTCGTCTTTGAAACGAAAACAATCCCGGGTTTTGGAGGCACCGGTGAGTCTTGAGGACCAGAGCCTAAAAGAGCTTGATAGGCTCACAAGAGACACATCGCTCGAGGATTCACGCGATTTTTTGACCCAATCGGATGATATTTTTAGACGTTATCTGGCGCGGCGCTATGAAGCAGTTTCATCCAGAATGGGCGGACTGGAGCTTCTAGAGTGGATTGAACGGCGACGGGATGTGGATTCGGACGATAAAAAGAAAATCCGAGGAATTTTGGAAGCGATCACGGAATGCCGCTTTGGAGGATCCAGTCCGTGCCAGGAGGAAGCGGTGAGAATTCGCCAGAAAGTAAGAGATTTTATCGCAGCGAAACGTATGACGGTTAACGATCCGTTGGTGCATTAAAAAATTGATAAACCCCGGAAAGATGCTATGATTTATTTTTCCTGTGCATGCACAGGTCCCTATAAAGGAGGTTGATATGGAAACTTCGATTGCGAAGTTATCGGAAAAAGTGAAAGAGGAACACGCGGCGGTCCAGCAGCTTATGGCCGAGGTGCGCAAGGTGATTGTGGGACAGGATTATTTGATAGAGAGGCTTTTGATTGGTTTATTCGGAAGCGGGCATATTTTAATTGAAGGCGTGCCGGGGCTGGCCAAAACGCTTTCCGTAAAAACACTGGCCCAGGCCGTTAGCACGCACTTTCAGCGGATTCAGTTTACGCCGGATTTGCTTCCTGCGGATTTGATCGGAACCCTCGTTTATAACCCCAAAGACGGAAATTTCACCACCAAAAAAGGGCCTGTTTTTGCCAATATCATTCTGGCCGACGAAATCAACCGTGCGCCGTCCAAGGTGCAGAGCGCGCTGCTCGAGGCCATGCAGGAAAAACAAGTCACCATCGGAGAAAACACATTTCCTCTTCCGGATCCGTTTCTGGTTCTGGCCACTCAAAACCCCATCGACCAGGAGGGAACCTATCCTCTTCCGGAGGCCCAGGTGGACCGCTTCATGATGAAACTCAAGATCACATACCCCAACCGCAAAGAGGAAAAGGAAATTCTTGAACGGATGAGCGCGGGCAAGGCAATTGGCGTGGGCCCGGTGATGCGCCCCGAGGAGATTCTGCGTCTAAGGCAGCTTGTGAACAGCATTTATATTGACGAGAAAGTGAAAGAATATATTCTGGACATCGTTTTCGCAACCCGCAAGCCGGAAAATTACCGGTTGGAATCCCTCAAGCCGCTCATCGCCTACGGGGCCTCGCCCCGTGCCAGCATCATGCTGACCGTGGCTGCCAAGGCGCATGCCTTTCTCAAGGGGCGCGGCTATGTGACGCCTGAGGATGTCAAACAGATCGGAATGGATGTTCTCCGTCATCGCGTGTTGGTCACTTATGAAGCCGAAGCCGAGGAAATGAGTTCAGAGGCCATCGTTTCCAAGATATTTGACCATATCGAAGTCCCCTGATTTCCATGATATCGCGCGAGATTTTGCGGCAGGTCAAGCGGATAGAAATTACCACCACCCGGCTGGTGGAGGATTTTCTCGGCGGCGAGTATGAGTCGGTTTTCAAGGGTCAGGGGATTGAATTTGCGGACGTGCGTGAATACGTGCCCGGGGATGATATCCGTACGATTGACTGGAATGTCACGGCAAGGTCCCAGCATACCTTTGTCAAACAGTATGTGGAAGAGCGCGAGCTCACGGTCTTTTTCCTGGTAGATTCCTCTTCGTCCTGCAACTTCGGCACGGCCTCAAAATTCAAGTCGGAAGTCATTGCTGAAATCTGCGCGCTTCTCGCCTTTGCGGCGGTCAAAAATCACGACAAAATCGGGCTCTCCATTTTTACCGACCAGGTGGAAAAATATATCCCCGTAAAAAAAGGCAAGCGACATGTGCTGCGTGTGGTGCGGGAAATTCTGGGTTACCATGCGGAGCACAGCCGGACGCAATATGAAACGGCTTTTGAGTTCCTGAGCCATGCCCTGAGGCGACGGGCTGTGATTTTTCTGATCTCGGATTTTATCGGATTTCCAGATAATCCAAAATCCCTCCGTATTCTGGCTAAAAAACATGACATCATCGCCATCCGGACAACGGATCCGCTGGAAAGCAAAATCCCTGCTGTGGGATTGATCGAGATTGAGGATGCGGAAACCGGTGAGCGGGCTGTTGTGAATACGTCGGATCCCGGGTTCAGGGAAAAATACCACAAGGCCGGATTGGAGAGAACGGAGAAAATCAACCGTTTTTTTAAATCCGTGGGCATTGACAAGATCGACATTGACACGGGCAAGTCTTATGTGGAACCCATCGTAAAATTTTTCAAGATCCGGGAGGCGCGGGTACGGTGAGGAAAATTTTTATTTCTCTATATTTTTTTTCGGTTACGGGTATTTTTCCACCCATGGTTTTTGCCAGTGACGAGGTTGTGACGGTGAGAGCCGAGGTCAATAAGGCATTTGCCACCATCGGCGAACGGATTCTTTGCACGGTTTTCGTGCGGCACAGTCCGGAAGTCCGCCTTGTTTCTGTCATTGAATTTCCCAACACCCGTGATTTTGAGGTCAAGTCGGCCAAGGATATTCCGCCCAAAGAGGAGAAGGGAATCGTGATGACGGGCCGTACTTTTGAAATCGCGGCTTACGGCCTGGGGGATTTTGTGATTGACGAGATTCCCGTACGCTATTTCATGCCGCAAGGTGCCGAGAAGGAAATTAAGACCAACCGGATTTATATTACCATCCAATCCGTGGATAAAAATGGCAAACCCAAAACCGATATCCGCGGTATCAAAGCGCCGTTTGACCTTCCGAGTGAATTACGAAAGTGGCTCAGCCTGGGAATCACGGCTTTCCTTTTGTTTCTCGGCGGGATTTTCCTGCTGAATGTTTTCCGTAAGAAAAAAACTGCTCGGGATGAAGCGCGGATGCTTCTTTCAGCCCATGATGAAGCGTATCAGGCCCTGCACACTCTTTATAATTCCTCGCTCATCCGGGACGGGAAGGTGAAGGAATATTATTTCCGCCTCTCTGAAATCATACGCCGTTATCTGGAGCGGAGATTCGCATTTGCCGCGGTTGAAAAAACAACCGATGAAATTTCCAGGGACTTGCGGGAAATTATGCTCGAGGATACTTTAAAACGCTTGATCCGGGATTTTCTCGAGGAGGTGGATATTGTCAAGTTTGCAAAATATCTTCCCGAACCCCGTGAAATTGTGCTGATCAATAAACGGGCGACTGAGATTGTGGACAAGACCAAGCCTGCCGAGCCAGCGGCAACGGCAGATTTAGTTCGATCGCATGAATCGGGCCGATCTGACCAAGCCGCGGGTGGCGGCTCGAACGAATCGGCCCTGGCCAAGTAAGAGGCACTGCGCGGATATGATTTTCAAGAATTTGTGGTTTTTGACTCTGCTTTTTTTTATCCCTCTTCCTTTTGTTCTTGAAAGGAAGAGAAACCCGGCCCGCTTGCGTTTTTCCACCTTTGCCCAGACCAAGGCCGGAAGTTTTTCCTCTTTTTTAGGCCTCCGGACTCTGATTCTCAAAAGCCTCCGGGGTTTGGCGCTTGTGGCCCTGATTCTGGCGCTGGCTAGGCCTCAGTCCATTTCTTCAGAACGGGAATATGAAACCGAAGGCATTGATATCGTGATTGCCATGGACATTTCGGGCTCCATGCAGGCCCTGGATTTTCAGCCTGAGAACCGGATGGAAGTCGCCAAGTCGGAGGCTAAAAAATTTATTTTAGGCCGCCACCATGACCGCATCGGGTTGGTGCTGTTTGCCAGCCAGAGTTACACCCAATGTCCACTCACTCTGGACTATGACATTCTGAACCGCCTGGTGGATGAAGTGGCGATGGGCCTTATAAAAGACGGAACTGCCATTGGGCTTGGAATTGCCAATAGCGTGAACCGTCTGCGCGACAGCACGGCCAAGAGCAAGGTGATTATTTTAATCACGGATGGCGCGAATAATGCCGGCAATATCGATCCCCTCACTGCCACCGAGCTTGCAAAAACCTTTGGAATCAAAATTTACACCATTGGAGTGGGGAAGGATGGATTAGTCCCTTTCCCAGTCGATGATCCTCTGTTCGGGCGGAGATATGTCCAGGCCCAGGTGGAGATGGATGAGCCGTCCTTAAAGCAGATCGCGGCCCTGACCGGAGGGCTTTATTTCCGCGCCCGGGATCAGAAATCGCTATCAGAGATTTATAAAACCATCGACCGGCTTGAAAAATCCAAGGTAAAAGTTAAGGAATTTTCAACGTATGATGAATTGTTTCTCTACTTTTTGATTCCCGGGCTGGTACTGCTTTTGTCCGGTATTTTGCTTGAAAATACAGTGCTAATGAAAATTCCCTGAGGAATTGCCCCATGCAGTTTTATAATCAGGAGTATTTTGCAGTTTTCTGGATTTTGCCGCCGGTGCTCATCATAAGCTTTTGGTACACGCTTCGCGCCAAGCGGGCCCGGCTTAAAAAACTTGGCGATATTCACACCGTCAGCCGCATGTCTGATTTTTCCGCCAAGGAGTGGCGTTTTAAGGCTTTCACGCTGGTTTTGGCGATTTTTTTTCTTCTCTTCTCCTTGTTGCGGCCGCAGTGGGGCGAGGAAAAGAAAAAAATCACGCGAAAAGGTCTTGATGTGGTCTTTCTTCTCGACACCTCCCTCAGCATGCTGGCTGCGGATGTGAAGCCTAGCCGCATTGAGAAAGCTAAAGTTGAAATCAAATCTTTTGTGAAAAAACTTAAGGGCGACCGGGTTGGCCTGATTCCTTTTGCGGGTTCGAGCTTTTTACAGTCACCGCTGACGCTTGATTATTCTGCTTTTTTCCTTTTTTTGGACGCCATTTCCGTGGGCTACATCCCTGACCCGGGTTCGTCTCTCGCCGACGCCTTGGCGAATGCCATCAAGGCGTTCCCAAAAGGGGAGAAGAAATACCGCGTGGTCATTGTTTTTTCGGATGGAGAGTTTCACGGCGAGGATTTGTCCGGAGTCTTGAAGCAGGTCGCCCAGCAAGGCATAAGGATTTATGCGGTGGGCGTGGGGACCAAAGAAGGCGAGCCCATTCCGCTGAGGGCAGGGAAGGGCAAGGTGGTGGGATATAAAAAAGACAATGCGGGTCAGGTGGTGGTTACGAAACTGAATGAGCAGGTGCTGACTGAAGTTGCGAGCCATACCGGCGGACTTTATTTCCCGTCAACTGCGGCTGAACAGGAAATTGACCTGATTTACAAAGACATGCAGACACTGGGTAAAAAAGAGTTTAAGGAGAAACTGATGACGGAGCGCGAGGAGCATTATCAGCTTTTTCTGCTCATTGGATTGATGCTTGTGGTGTTCTCTGCGTTGATAGGTGAAACCCGGAAACCATCCGAAACGGAGCGCGCGGGGTTATGAGAAAAATTTTAGTGGTGCTATGCGCGTTTGCGTCTCTAGGTTTTATGACCAAAGGCCAAATGGTTAAAAAAGGCAATGAGGCCTTCAAGGACCGGCGGTATCAGACCGCGCTGGAAAATTATGAAACAGCGCAGGTTAAAAACCCGGATTCGGATATTATCCGCTTTAACGCAGGCAACGCCCTCTACGAACTGAGCGAGTACCGGGACGCGGAAAGGGCCTATGAAAAGGTGGTAAGCCGGTCCACCCCCAAGGCAGAGGACAAGGAGCTCTTGACACGGGCACTTTACAATTATGGAAATGTGCAGTACCGGCTGGGACAGTTTGACAAGGCCATGGAGGCGTATAAGAAAGTCCTGGATATTAATCCTCAGGATGCGGATGCGAAGTACAATCTGGAGCTTCTCCAGGAAAAAAAGAAGGCTTTTGACAAAAAGCACTCGGAACGCCAGCAGCAAAAACAAAATCAGCCTAAGCAGCAGCCCAAACAACCCCAGAATCAGCAACAGCAGGGAGGCGGACAGGATAAGCAGCAGCAACAGCCTCAAAACGGGGGCAAGGGAGAACAGCAGAAACCGGACCAGCAACAGGAGCAGCAGAAAAATCAGGGCCAAGGGCAGCAGGAAGATCAAGACAAGGAAAAGAAAGACCAGTCCGAAAGTCTGGGACAATCAGGGAATGACGAAAAGCAGCAGGAGCAAAAACAGGATCAGCAGGAAAACCAAAAATCAGAGGAGCAGAAAAAAGAAGAAAGCAAATCTGAAAAGCAAAAGGACGAGCAGGAAAAGGGCCAGGAGGCGCCGCAAAAACAGGATCAACAGCCGTCGCAAGGCCAGGAACTTACCCCTTATGAACTGTCCCAACTCGAACAGCCGCAATCCGCTCAACCGAATCAACAAAACAGTCCACAACAATCCCCGGAATCCGGCAACCCAATGCTTCAGGGAATCAGCATTTCGCCGTCCGGAAAGATTGCGCCCCAGCAGGCCATGCAGATTTTGAATGCGTTGTACGAATCGGAAAAGGATGTGTTGAATATGCGCCGGCCGCCGACCAAGCCGCGTGACAAGACCATCACCAAGGACTGGTAATGATAAAGGAGGACATTTTATGGCAATAAGGAAATGGATGGTATGGGGAGCTGTGAGCGTGGCGATTTTAACGCTTGTTTTCCCTGCCTGCGGCCGGAGAAAAGCCGAGCCGCCGAAGAGGGAACATGAAAAAGCGGCGGCCGCCGAGGCACTTATCAAGGACTACGGATTGAGTCTTTACCCCGGCTTGGAGCTGCTGGACCAAGCAGTTAAAAGCGGCAGGGTTCAGATCCCTGGAACGGACAAGCCTGGCAGCACCGTGGAAACAAAAGTTGTCACGGTTGTCGGGGTATCGGGAGACACCATGGAGATAATCAGGGCCTATTATGCGAAGCAGGCGCCAAACGTGATTACCGAGGAGAAGCTGAATGAAAAGACAAGTTTTCTTCAGCTATCCAATGCGCAGGATATAAATCAAGCCATTGCTCAGCGGGTTTCTCCCATCATTCTAGTCAATCTGAGGCGGAAAATTCTAAGCGAAGGCGAGCGTCTGGCTTATCAAAATGAGTATCATGAATTGAAGACGCTTAAAAACCCTGACCTTGTTCAGAAGCGGCGAATGCTAGAATTAGACCGCTTGCTCCAGGAAAAGATCTTCATCCAGATCAATATACGGGCCCAATCCTAAAAGCCTCAGCTGCGCTTTTGCCGCCCTCTTGTAACTTTACATAATATACATTATAGGACGTTAATGAAAGCAAAGAAAAGTCTTCGAACCTCTAACAAAATGAACGTTGTGCATAACAAAACAAATCATGTGATGCAACCGATTTTCAAAAAAGCTTCGTGGATTTTTTGCCAAATGCCCGCCCGCAAGTTGCCAGTCGCGCAGATACCGCCAGCAACTCATTCCGGAACCGCAACCCATCTCTTGGGGGAGCATCTCCCAAGGAATGCCGCTGCGAAGAACGAACAGGATACCCGTCAAGGCTTTGCGGCGTGCCAGTGGCTTGCGGCCGGGATACCGGCGCCGTCGAGATTTGTTGGGAGCAGGTAAATTCGGTTCGATTAAAAGCCAAAGTTTGTCCGAAATAAGTGTTACAGCCATGTGGGCGACTCCTTTCAGTATTCGAGACGTCACATGACTTATTGGTCATTTTTTTCATTTTGCTAGGTGCTCTTAGTATTTATTTAGGATCTACTGAAAAATATTTGGTGGCTATTTTTAAAAGATTTCGGTACTCCCGGAGACCTGATTCGCTTTGTTTTATCCCAACCTTCTCAGATCCGTGCCAGCGCGGTCATCAAGTTCATGCTGCGGCTGAAAGTGGCTCTTCTAGTCTGGGAGTTATTGATGCCCTGGATTAAAGGTGGGCTAATAGGTCAATCAAAAAAAGGAATTCCAATAATCAAGCTGGTTTCCCAATCATTTCCGTGCAAGTTAGTGTTGACGTTTTCCCCTTTGACCTTGGCATCACGATCATCCCGAACATGCGTGACTGCAAACAAAGAACCAAGCACTATCCAGAAATGCTTACCTTCATAAGCAAAAGAGGGACCAATGGCTAAGTTATTTTGATTGCTGCTGGGCTTCCAGTAGTTGCCGTTTGTTTCTATGCCGATTTGAAAACCCCGTGGAAGTCTATAACTAACGCCCCCCGCAAAATCCTGCTGGGTGCGGCCACGATGACCCAATCCTGAGTCTATGATTTGGTTGTAAGTGACATTGAAATTGCCCAAATCTTTGGATAAGACAATCGTTCCTACAATTTCCTTCTCATTAACTTCCTCATGGTTATGTTTCTGCCACGCCACTAGTAGAAGGGGATCCATCCAATATTTCCCCTTCTCTCCTATCCGATATCTGGCTTCAACGGTAAAACCGTCATAGTAGATTCTACGTTTTGAAGGAATCGGCGGGACTTGATCATCGTCGGTCAAGCCAGACTGATTCACGGTCTTCCACGTCTCAGAATTGCTCACGGCAATACGATCTGTTACCCCATACCACAATCTTCCAATATAATCGAAATTATTCGTTCCCCCCACATGATAGGATGGCATATTAAAGGTGGTTTGGCTCTGTAGTTCAAACGAATGTTTAGGAATCGTGTAATATTCCTCCATGAAAGCATAATAAACATCAGATGGCATATAGGCAGAGGTGTTATTGCAGAGTAAAAAAAATACTGCAATAAAGACCAATACCTTGAAGTAAATTCTTGCGCGACCGGGCCTCCGAACAATCTCACAAAGGTAAAAGGATTCCTCTGGATGTGTGAGAAGAAGCGACAGGACCGAACGTTTTGTGTTGTCAGATAAGGCACAGGTCCGTTGATCAGACGGAAATTTTGAACCCATATTGAGGTAGATTATAAGGTTCTCGGGGCCTAGGTCAAGTGTTATCAGTTTTTTCAGTGGCCCCTAAATAAGGTCACTCGGGATGCGCGGGAATGATATCTTCGGAGACGCTGGAGTTTCAAAAACTTCTTACGCAGCTTAGTCTGCTCTTTTTCTCCAAGTTTTTTCTTTAAGGCTTCATTCTTTTTTTGAAGCTGAAAAATTTCTTCGATCAACCCTTCTTTAGTCTTTTCTGTCAGAAGCAGGCCGTCTCTCACAGCCTTATTTGACGGCTTATCTCTACGTTTTTTGAAGGGGCCGCTTCAGAGGGCTAAACAGTTACCCGCTCCAAGGTAAGTACCAGGCACTTAGCATTGCCTCCTGCCTTGATGAATTCGCTTAAATCAACCGGATAGACCTGATACCCCAACAGGCGCAACAATTCGGTTGTTTGTGGACATTTGCCAGGCGCAATGATGTTATGCCCCACCACAATGACGTTGCAGATAAATTTTAGAGCCTCATCCAGCCTCACCAGGATAGAGTTTGGGATTTGCCTTTTCAGATTGAGGCGGTCATTTTCATTAAAACCACCCCCGTAATACATTGCTGTTTTATCCGAAATTGGACAGAAACAGGTATCGAGGTGATAAAACCGTTCGTCTCTTAGAGCCACGGAAATGACCTTTTTTTGCACGATTTCAGCCACCAGTTGATGCGCCTGAATGTCGGACCGGAAATGATACCCGCAGAATAGATAATCCCCCGCAATAAAGGCGTCGCTTTCTCCTTCAAAATAAAGCACCTTGGGGAGGGTGATGATTTCATAATCATGCGCCTCAAACCAGTTTTGAAAAAATGCGGCTTCCGGCTGCCGCTGTTTGGGGCGGAAATTGCTCCGGATAAAGGAGCGCTGCCATACCAGGCCCGCGCTAGCCGTAAAGACCATGTCCGGCAGTCCCTTAACCGGGCTGATCAACTCCACCTGAACGCCCAATTGGTCTGCGAGAAGCTTGTAAAGGAGGTCCCATTGCCTCCGGGCTACCGACGGGTTGACGTTGCGGCGCAAACTCATCCAGGGGTTGATTTCATAGGCGATTTCATAATAATCCGGGGGACACATCAGGAATTTAAAAGACATAATGGCAAGGTAAAATCCGGCCTGACTTTTGCGTGTCAGGAAAGTTTAATGCGAAATATCGAGGTCGGTTGCCGAATCCGTATCTTCTTCCGCGGATTCAGGCGGTAAAAGCTTGTGCACTTTCAGGACGCGCTCCATTTCAAGAATCGACCGCTTAAGATCCATGAAATGGCTCACGTTCATAGTCACCCCTTTGGTGGTGGGGATTTTCTGGTCCGCCCCTTTGACGTCGGTCCAGATGCGGATATCAATGAGGTCTTTGCCCTTATATTCCTTGATCTGGAATCTTACTTCCTCGTATTTATTTTTGGAAAAATTCGCTACGATTTCGTTCATGAAAAAGGCCTCCTTTTTTGCCTTTATTCCTCAAGGGTGGATGTGTCGCCCATGGGAAGACCGAGTTCCCGGGCTTTGAGCAAACGCCGCATGATTTTCCCGCTTCGGGTTTTGGGAAGCGAATCCACGAATTCAATTTCCCGCGGGTAGGCGTGGGCCGCAAGCCGGGTGCGGACAAATATTTTAATTTCCTCCGCAAGCGCCGGTGAAGACTGATATCCTGCCTTTAGCGAAACAAAGGCCTTTACAATTTCCATGCGCTCCTGATCCGGTTTGCCGATCACGCCGGCTTCTGCCACGGCAGGATGCTCGATCAGAGCGCTTTCGACTTCAAACGGTCCAACCAGATGGCCGGCCGTGTTGATCACGTCATCCGACCGGCCCACAAACCAAAAATAACCTTCCTTGTCCGTCCAGGCACGGTCGCCGGTTACATACCATCCATTTTGAAATTTGGAACGGTACAGATCCTCTTTATTCCAATAAGAGCGGAACATCGAGGGCCAGGGCGGTTTGAGCGCAAGATCTCCCTCGATCTCAGGTTTTACTTCCCTTCCTTCCTTATCGATCACCGCGGCTTTAATGCCGGGAAAGGGTTTTCCCATGGAGCCCAGCTTGATGGGAAGCGTGGGATAATTGGCTATCATAATGGCACCTGTTTCCGTCTGCCACCAGGTGTCATGAATGGGAAGTCCAAAAGCTTTCAAGCCCCACACAATGGCCTCGGGATTCAAGGGCTCGCCGACGCTGGTCATGTACCGGAGCGAACTCAGGTCGTATTTTTGGGGAACATCATCGCCCGCCTTCATGAGCATGCGGATGGCAGTGGGTGCCGTGTACCAGGCCGTGACGCGGTAATGCTCGATCAGCTGATACCATTTTTCCGCATTGAAACCTCCCTCGTAAACCAAAAGTGAAATACCGTTGGCCCAAGGGCCGAACATGCCATAGGAAGTGCCCGTGACCCAGCCGGGATCGGCCGTGCACCAGTAAATATCGTTTTCCTGAAGATCCAGCACGTATTTGGCAGTGGCGTACTGGCAGGGGATCGAGCCGTGAACATGGGCCGCGCCTTTGGGTTTGCCCGTGGTGCCCGAGGTGTAATGCATGATGGAAAAATCATTTTTTGTAGTGTGGGGTTTGAAATAAGCCTCGGAAGCGTTCCGCATCATGTCTTCATAGCTGATCTCATGCGACCGACGCTCATAGGGACGGTTGCGCTTATTCACAATGATCACTTTTTTGAGAGCCGGAAGTTTGGAGCGCACTTCATCCAGACGTCCCACCAGTTCGGGTGAGGTCACCACCACTTTGGCGCCGCTGTCATACAGGCGGTCCCAGATCGCATCCGGGCCAAAGGCGGAAAAAAGAGGGCCCGCCACGGCGCCGAATTTGAGGGTTCCGAAAAGCGCGACATAAAGCTCAGGAATGCGGTCCAGAAAAACAAAGACCCGGTCGCCTTTTTGAACCCCCAAGGATTTTAAGGAATTGGCAAAACGGTTGGTGAGGCGATGCAGGTCGAAAAAGGTGTAAACTTCTTTTCCTCCCTCCGTCCCTTCCCAAAAAAAGGCCACTTTGTTTTTTCTAGCGCCGAAGCCGTGACGGTCAATGCAGAAATGGGCGAGATTATAGGGTTCTTTGGGCGAAGTCCAGAGTTCGTGTTCGACTTGGCCCCATTTTAATTTTTTGCACAGAGCGTTGTAATGGGTGAGATTCGGAACAACTTGAAACCGCTTCAGGGGCGGTTTTTTAATAATTCGCGCTTGCCGCATTTTGCTGCTGGGCTGCTGCGGGTTGCGGGAATTTGAGGTATTGGATAAGGGTGGCTTGAGCGTAGTATTCATGGCGTCGGAAATAGCTTGATTTCTCCGGTTCAGGAAAATATTTCACATCCATCATGGCGTCGGCATGATATTTTTTTGCAGTCTTCAAAAGTTTTTGGTTTAATCTTTTTTGAATTTCCGAAGCTTTTGCCGTTTGGAAGAAGCCCCCACTCACGGATACTTGAATGTCTGCGACTTTTTGGTAAGGGACTTCGGGCGTTTTTTCCCATAGAGTGATGTCAGCCCGAACAGGCTGAAGCGATGAAAATAAAAATAGTGGGACAAGAATAACAAATTTATGTAAAGATATTTTCATAGGTGGTCACCTCAGTAAAATTATATCGTCTTCGCAGCATTAAGCTTTAATGGTATATTCTCGCTAACTTACTTGTTTGTCAATGGTTTAGAAGTGTACCAAACGGCCAGAGGTCCAAACAGGAAGGCCAGCGTATAAGGTGCCAAAACCAAAGCCAGGCTGAAAGGAAAAAAGCCGGACCAGTTGGCCAGGACCAGCAGGGTTCCCAGAACCGGTGCAACCCACAGGGTTTGATAAGTTTGAGACAGGGGAATCTGGGCGGCTTTTGCTTCACCTGTGGCGCCGGTGATCCAGACAAACGCCGTTCCCGTGATTTGCTGGTAGAGATTGGCCAGCACAGCCCAGGACCGGTAAATAAGATCTAGGGAATGGATAAGCGTTGAAAAAAGCGTCTCCCAAAGACCTTCAGTGATAATTTTTTTTATATCAGGCCTTTGAACAAGATTGCCTTCGATTCCCGCAGGCTCCAGACCGTAGTAGTATCCCTTCTCCTTGAACCGGTCAAGATACGGCACGATAAATTTGGGAACCAGCCAGGCGCTTGACGCAACAGTGAGAAAGACGGTCCAGAGCAGCCAGGGATGAATGACGGATGAGGTCAACCAGGCGAGTACGGTTCCGGCAAGCCATAGCGTATAAACGAGAGGACCGATGGTCACGCGGAGCAGCATCCATAAATGTTCTTTCCGGCCAGGCGAAAAATCCTTGAAAAAATACTGAGCCACGGTTTCCATGTCGCCCCAAAGCCACTGCGCCCCCCGAGTTAATTCGGAAAGCTTGTTGGAAAAAGTTTTTTCCAGAATATAGCTGTCTTCCACCAGCACGGACGAAACGTATAATGATTCCTGAAAATCATGACTGGCCGCTTTCTCCGGATGAAGCACTTCCCTTTTGATCACTTTCTCGGCATAGGGCGCAAGACGCATGCCGCCTTTTCCGTAAAAGGGCGAAAAGCGGTACAGCCGCCATTTGGCGATAGGATCAAACCCGTACATTTTCCGGCTCCAGGCATTTAGCCGGATGAACCATGTATCATTCGGATTAGAAACTTCGATACAGGGTTGGAAAATGGTGATGTCACAATTAGAAGGGTGCAGCATTTTTGCGATGATTTTACGCGGCTGTCCAGCCGGCCACAGATTGTCCGCATCGGCGATCAAAGCGATTTCAATTTTTCCCGAATCCGAGACCGTGATATCGCGTCCCGCAAGAATTTCTTCCCTGGAGGCCTGAATGCCAAGAGTCCTCAGGTCGCCCAGAATTTCGCTCCAAATGGGTTTTTCAGGATTCCGGGTACCCCAGGTCCACGCTTCCCATTTGGCGTCCGTGTAATGACCCGGCCGTGTCCAGCCTTCGCGCAGGAGCATAATAAGATCCTGGTAAATACCCACTTTCTTGAAAAAATTGCAGTCCGGGTTGCGGTAAAAGTAAAAAATAACGTCCGTGCCAAACTCGTGCTGAAGTTCCAGGATGCGATCCTTGCCATACGAGCGGATCGCAGGATCAGACGTGTTATCGACCAGGATAAATTTGGTGTTACGGTGCGGCTCCAGATGCATCGTAATCTCCTGGCGCATGTGCAGGAGGGCAGTTTCCATTTGAGGGATGTTTTTGGCAAAAATCGGCCGGATAAAGGTCACTTTGACGGAGGCCGGCACTCCTTCCTGAAGGATTTCACGTATTTCCGGTAAAAGCACAGGGTTAGTGAATAAATAAACCACAAAATCGATCAATAAATGGCTCACGCCGGCGAAGCAGTAACCGAAAAGGAGGGCCATCAGCAGTGCAAAAAATAGATTCCATTGATGGGCAAGAAGATACAGTGCCGTGACCGCGCCGACAAGGCACCACTTGGAGATGCGGAAAAGGGCTAATTCCAGGCAGGATGGATCGGTGAGTGAATTTCCGTGGAAGCTCAAGGACTTTTCCAGGGATTTTTCTAAAAGCTCAAAGCCAGCCTCCAGCATGCCACCACTCCCGATTTGACCGCATTATACAAAGCGGATTGGGGGGAGACAAGCGAAATTGGCTTTTTAAAACAGAGTGTAAATGAAAGGCGCGACCGCCGAGCTTTCCGTAAAAATGATGAGCGCCCCCAGCAGCACCAGAAAAATGATAATGGGAGCCAGCCACCACTTTTTCCGGTGCATCAGAAAATTCCAGAATTCTTTTATGATCGATATTTTCCCCATGCCTTCTCCTTGTTAAAATTGATTCTCGTAGTCTATTTTTTTCTTTTTTGAAGTTCTTGGTATCCAGCAGGTATTGTTTCCATCCGATTTTGAGGCCAGAATATTTTTTCCTGTCAGCCGCTGGATGATTCCGAGAGGCGTCAAAATAAAGTAGAATAGAAATGTCAGAAGGACGCGGGTCACCACCCAGCCGATGACCATGGCAACGCTCATCCATACCGTATAAACCGGCTTCAGAGCAACCGGCTTCATGACCCCTGCGGCAAGAAAAAAAATGCCGGCCACGAGCCAATAAGGACAAGACACTCGTCCCTTCCACCAGGCCGCAAGGCCGAGCCCGATTAGAATACTCCCCAAAATCAGTCCAAAGGACCGTAGATTTTTGGGCGTGCTTTTAATCGCTTTGATTTCATCCAGCATGTTTAATCCAATTCAAATTCTCTCAACCAGTCGATATCTTTATCCAATGGTTTTTGACTTTTCTTTTCCAGAAGGAAATTTCCCATAATCAGGTAATCCATATTCGTCCGCATGAAGCAGCGGTAAGCGTCTTCCGGCGTGCAAACGATCGGTTCCCCGCGCACATTGAATGACGTGTTGATAATGACCGGACAGCCATATTTTTTGCCAAAGGCATCGATCGTGTCATAAAAAAGCGGATTCTCCTGCCGGTCCACAGTCTGGACTCGGGCCGAATAATCCACGTGGGTGATGGCGGGCAGCGTGGAGCGCGCCACATTGAGCTTTTTAAAACCAAAAAGCTGCTGTTCTTCCCCGGTCATTTCGCGGCAAAGTTTCTTTTTAACCGGAGCCACAAGAAGCATGTACGGGCTTTCATGCGTCAACTCAAAGTAGTCGGCTACTTTGTCCTTTGTCACCGACGGCGCAAAGGGGCGGAAACTTTCCCGGAATTTGATTTTGAGATTCATGGTCTCCTGCATTTTGGGTGAGCGCGCGTCGCCCAAAATAGAACGGGCCCCCAGAGAGCGCGGCCCGAATTCCATCCGGCCCTCGAACCATCCGATGACATTCTCATGGGCCAGAAGGTCCGCGATAGTCGCGGGGATTTCGTCCGGAAATAATTCGGCGTAAGGAATGCCCTTTTCCATCAAAAATTTTCTAATATCATCACTTTCGTACTCGGGCCCGAGGTAGGAGCCGCGCTGGGAATCGCGGGTTCCGTCGGCCTGCCTTGGGTTTTCAAGGTATTGATACCAGGCCATGCAGGCAGCTCCCAAAGCGCCTCCCGCATCGCCCGCCGCCGGCTGAATCCAGATTTTTTCAAACGGTCCTTCGCGCAGGATTTTTCCGTTTCCCACGCAGTTCAACGCCACGCCGCCCGCCAGGCACAAATTTTTCATGCCGGTTTCTTTATGAACGTGCCTTGCCATGCGTAGCATGACTTCTTCTGTAACATCCTGAATCGACCGTGCAACGTCCATGTGATGTTGGGTCAGGCGGGATTCTGCCTTCCGTGCCGGCGCGCCAAATAGATCTTCGAATTTTTTATTGATCATGCGTAATCCTGCGCAGTAATCGAAGTATGCGAGATTCAGCCGGAAGGATCCGTCTTCTTTTAAGTCAATCAATTCATTGAGAATCAGGTCTTTGAATTTGGGTTCTCCGTAAGGGGCCAGACCCATGAGCTTATATTCGCCGGAATTGACTTTAAAACCCGCGTAATAAGTGAAAGCCGAGTAAAGGAGCCCGACAGAATGCGGAAAGTGGATTTCCGCCAACAGGTCAAGACGATTTCCCTTTCCCACGCCGTAACTGGCCGTGGCCCATTCACCCACCCCGTCGATGGTGAGAACAGCCGCTTCCTGAAAGGGTGAGGGGAAAAAGGCGGACGCGGCGTGGGATTCATGATGTTCGGGAAAAAGGACTTTGCCCTGGTAATCGAGTTCCTCGTGAATCAGGTCTTTCATCCAGAGTTTTTTCTTGATCCACATCGGCACGGCCTTAAGAAAGGAGTGGATGCCATGCGGGCTGGCTGACATGTAGGTCTCCATGATGCGTTCAAATTTGAGAAAGGGTTTGTCGTAAAAGGCCACAAGATCAAGATCCTTGCCCCTAATATTCCCTTCCTTCAGGCAATATTGAATGGCGCGGATGGGAAATGTGGAGTCGTGCTTTTTACGCGTGAAGCGCTCCTCCTGCGCGGCTCCGATGATTTTACCGTCCCGGAGCAGACAGGCCGCGCTGTCGTGATAAAAAGCGGAAATCCCAAGAATATTCATGCTAAACCTTGCCGTATCGCTTGCGTCTAAAAATATTCGTTTTAAGACACGCCACCCGGTCAAGAAACATCAAACCCTCAATGTGATCAATTTCATGCTGCAGGCAGATGGCCTCAATGCCATCCGCCTCAATTTTCACGGTTTCCCATTTGCGATTCAAAGCCTGAACGCCGACCTGCGTGTAGCGCGTCACATTGCCCGTATAATCGGGCAGACTCAGGCACCCTTCCCGTAGGATTTTTTTATCTTTTCCCCAAAGCAGCACGGGGTTAAGCAGCACCAGCAGGCCGTGTTTTTTTTCCTTGGAGCTTACATCCACCGCAATGAGTTGAAGGGAATGCCCTACTTGCGGAGCGGCCAAGCCGATGGTGTTGGGGGATTCATACATGGTTTTGACCATATCGTCAACCAGTTTATCGAGTTCCGGCGTCATGCGGTGAATGGGTTGGGCTTTCCGCCTAAGAACGGGGTCGGGGTAGTGCCTGATTTCAAGAGGCGGCATGAATTACAGGGTCAGGCTTTCAATGGGATGGCAGGTGATATCGACCTTGATGGTTTTTCCGAGCCGGGCCAGTTCCCGTTGAAGCCCTGCGGGAGAAACCGAAGGCGGGATTTCAACTTCGAGGACCATGGCATAGACATTTTTATTTCCTTCCCTGCCAATGACTTTGGTGTTCAGGTCGGTGATATTAACCCTGCGGCCGGCAAGAAGCTTGGAAACCTGATACACAATGCCCGGCTTGTCGCTGCCGAGAGCCGTGACGATGTAAGGCTTGCCTTTGGAACGGGAGGGACCCACATGGGGCTTTTGACTGGGGGTGGTGATAGAGACCACCAGGCCGAGTTTTCTTTCCAGTTTCTTAAAATCCTGCTTGAAAACCGCGGCAGGAGACCGGTGCGGAAGCGCCACAATCATGATCATGGCAAAATTCTCTTCCAGAATGGTCATGGAAGAGTCTTCAATACTCGCGCCATGGCGGAATAAAATGCCTGTCACATGGCTTACAATGCCCGGTTGGTCTTTGCCAATGGCGGAAAGGACTATTTTCTGCATGCTCAGGGAATGTTTAAGACGCTTTGGCGGCGGCTTTTTCTTGCTTTTTTTTCTTTTTCAGGCGTTTCAGACGCTGTCTGGCCCGGCTGCGTTTCTTTCTTTTATCGTGATCGCGAGACATTATTTCTCCTTATTTTCATCTTCCAAAAAATCGTCGTCTGGCTCTTCCTCATTTTCCTCGCCGGCCGGATCCTCTTCCAAATCGTCCTCCTCTTCTTTCCAATCCGTATCGTGTGATGCCGCATAGCCCTCGTACTGGGTCTCATGGCAGGCCCGGCAAACAAAAATAATTTCCTGGTCTTCGTTTTTGACCTTCACCAGGTCATCTTTGGCGCCGCAGATGTCGCATTTCATATGGAATCTACCTCCTATGCAAAATCTGTGAACGTATTTTACCTGAAAATTATTTTAAGGCAAGGATTAAGGAGGGAGAAAACTTACTGGGAGGAAGCGTCCGGCTTGGGGGTGACCTTGATTTTTTTGCGGCGCCAGAACTGCCACCAGTGGCGTCCTTCAATCAGCCTTTGGCCGTGTTTGTCATGAAGAGCATGCTCCACATGGGAGTGGATTTGATCGCGGTCCTGTGCAGAGATATCCAGAAAGAGGACACCGATATGATAGACCTCCTCCGTTTCCGAGGCTTTGACGCAACGCATGACTTTGGCCACGGTTTCAACAGGCTCTTCCCGGCCGGGAAAATTGACCGTTATTTTAACGGTGGAGTTAACCGGAAGATACTCGTAGGAGGTGAACATTAAACCGCCTTCCGAGATATTGCGGACATTGGTAGTCTTGTCATCCCCGCCTTTGGAATTTGCTACTTTATTATACCGGACAAGACAATAAGACCTCAGCCGGTGATATTTACGCTTGTTATCTTCGGAAGTGTTCTTATCCATAAATTTTCTTATTAATCGGCTCGGGTTGAAATTTCTTAAGAATTTTTATTTCCCGTTCCCGATTAGCACCACCCGGACCGTTTTCAGCAGGATCACAAGGTCAAGCGTTAGGGATATGTTTTTAAGATAATACAAATTATACCTGAACTTTTGATTGTAGTCTTTAACTGAAGTGGCATGGCGGAATTTAACCTGCGCCCATCCGGTGAGTCCCGGCTTAACGGCAAAGACGGTGTCATAAAAAGGAATCCGTTTTCTTGACCGCGAAACAAAATAAGGTATTTCAGGTCTAGGGCCAATGAGACTCATGTCTCCTTTTAGAACATTGATAAACTGCGGGATTTCATCAATCCGGTAGCGGCGGATGAACCGGCCGAATTTTGTCACCACCATTTTCCCTTTTTTAATTTCCGTCATGGAGCGAAATTTGATCAGTTGAAAGGGTTTCCCATTTTTGCCAATCCGGGCTTGAATAAAGAAAATTTTGCACCCGCTGGTCAAAGCGAGAATCAGAAAAGTGACGAGGAACACCGGCGAAAAGGCCAGCAGGAGGGCTGTCCCCCATAAAAGGTCAATAAACCGCTTTAATTTGAGGTAGGGACGAGTTTTGACCTGGGCCATGAGTCCCAGGAGGTAATGGCTTCCCAGCAGCTGATACGGCACTTCCCCCTGCATTGACTCAAAGAGATGGATAGCGCTTGTGACCGTGACTCCCTTTTTCATGAGGTCGGACATGAGGCTGGCTTCAGAAACTTCATGATTGGGGTCAAGCGCCAAAATAACCAGTTCCGCCTTGTACCAGTCAATAAGAGAAATAAGCTCCGAAAGCCCTCCCAGAACCGGCACGCCGTTTTTGCTGTCGCCCGACACTTTTTTGCTTTCATAAATCAGGCCCACAATTTCAAGGCCGGAGTGATGTGTGTCACGGATAACTCTGGCGATTTCCGCGGCCAGGGGGCCGGTACCTATAATCAGAGTTTTTTTGTCCAACAGGCGGAACTGGAAGATAAAGTCATAGGTAAGGCGGATTAAAAAGACGAAAGGAATAAGGGAAAATGTTGCATACACAAAAACTGTGCGCGGCAGGATAAAGGCCCGGTCCGCATACGACAAAGCGGCGAGAATTACAGTGCCTATGGCTACGCTGAAGGTCACATCAATCGCAGTTTGGGTAGGTTTAAAAATTTTGAATGGGAAATAAAGATCGAAGATATAAAAGAGAATAGGAAAAACAACCGAAGAAGAAACAAGAAATGAAGTGCGGGCTGTAAAAAGGATGAGAAAGTCAGGCCGGAGATAGAACGCAAGGCCGTAGGAAGCGGCAATGGCGGCAAGATCGAACAGGACAAGAAAAAGACGTCGTTTGGAAATTGCTTGGCTTAACAAAGTTTTCTGCTCATGTGGTAATCAAATTTGTAAGTTCGCCGCAAAGTCTGGCTTGCGAAAATTTAGCGGCCGTCTTCTTTTCCCAGCTCATTATTTCTTGTTTTTCTTGCTGCGTAAGCGCTGCCGCTCTTTTGATAATCTCCACTAACTTTTCCGGCTGCCCGTGACGTGTTTCGTATCCAATCCCGTCCTTTTTAATGATTTCCATGACATGACTATCCGGCGGACCAATATAAACAAACGGCCGGCCAATCGTGAGAACACCGTAGATTTTACTTGGGTGAACAATTCCGACATAATTATCTCCCATGACTACGGCATGAAGATCCGCCGCGGATAGTGAAAATTTCAAATCCGAGCGGGTCTGATAGGGGATCTGAGTAATGTTTGAAAGATGGCGGCGATGTTTGAAGGCGGAAACTTCTGAGGTGCGTTCCCCGTCGCCGATAAAGAGAAATTGGATGGATGAATCGTGCCCGAGCAGGGCGGCTGCTTCAAGCAAGGTGCCTAGCGGATGACAGATGCTGTGATTGCCCGCGTACATAACTACAAATTTTCCTTCCAGATTGAATTCCTTTCGAAATTTATTAAATTCGTGAGGAATGGTTTCCAGTTCTTCATCATGGGCCCATGGAGGCAAAATAAATATATTTTCAGAAGGATTCCCGGCCTTCGCCGCAATGCGCTCTCTCATGTACCGGTCCAGGCATAAGATTTTATGACTGCGGTGCAGTGTCATCTTTAAGACCCAATCGAGAAAATGCGCGTAAAGACTGTTTTTCCCGATCCAACCGGCCTCAATGGCTTCATCGGGATTAATATCCATAAGCCAATAAATAAATTTGGCTTTTTTCCACCGCGAGACGATAGCGGCGGTCCATCCGACTAAAGGCGGTGAGGTTAAGGCTACTATGCGGTCGAATTTTGGAAGTTGTAACAGTTTGAAGGTAAATGCGGCATTCACACACGCCGCATCAAGGATACGCAAAAAACGGTTCGTTCTATTAAATTTGAATGGCCATACACGTACAATGTGAATACCTCGGTAAGTCTCTACGTTTAAAAGTCGGTGATGGGGGGGCTCATATCCTCGGGCCGCCGTCAAAACGGTGACGTTTTCTTCTTTTTTGGCCAGTTCCAAGGCAAGATCCGTCAAATATTGACCGGTAGCAGTAACGTCCGGATAGAAAGTCTGGTTGATGAGGAGAATTCTCATCTCTTAATGGATTTAACTTGCGATTCTATCCAGGGGTATGTAAGTTGAATGCCGTCCGCAGTTGAAAATTTTGCGCGCCAGCCTGTTTTATAGATTTTTTCATTGCTGAAATTCCTGGATTCCACGCCCACTGGACCCGGAATGTGCTTTATTTTAATTTTCTTTTTCGCAGCCTTCGAGATAATCGTTACAAGCTCATCGACGCTTATATATTCGGGATTTCCAATGTTGGTGGGTCCTTCGAGGTCCGACTGCATGAGCCGGCAAATGCCATCGACCAAATCATCGACATAGGTATAAGATCGTATGGCTGAACCGTCCCCCCAAACCTCAATAGTCCCGTCATCGCCAGATTCAGCCACTTTCCGGCAAATGGCGGCCGGGGCTTTTTCCCGCCCGCCCTGCCAGGTCCCTTCCGGGCCATAGCAATTCTGAAAACGCGCGACACGGATTTGAAAGCCGTATTGCTTTCCATAGGCCAAGGCCATCCGTTCCGCATAAAGTTTTTCCCACCCATATTCGTTATCCGGTAATGCCGGATAAGCCTCTTCTTCCCGCATTTCAGGTTCGCCCGGTTTCATGTTTCGATAAATGCAAACGGAAGACGAAAAAAAGTAGCGACCGATTTTAACTTTTGCTATAGCATTGAGCATATGAATGTTCATGAGGGCGCTATTTCTCATGATTTCGCAAGCTGCCGAATGAATAAATCCCATGCCGCCCATATCCGCCGCAAGGTGATAGACTTCATCAAAACCATCGGGATGGCGCCTGAGGGCTTGCTCGCAATTTGAAAATTCACGCAAATCAAGAATTTTGAATTCATCTGCCGGGGAGGTTGAAAATTCCGGGTGCTTTATATCGATGCCCCTGATCCAATATCCCTCGCGTTTAAGGCGCTTGACCAAATGATGGGCGATAAAACCTCCGGCGCCCGTTACCACGGCACGCTTCATTGCGATTCTCCTTTCCTTTCGATGACATAATGATTTATCACAAGCATATCCATTTTTGTTTTCATGAAACAGTCAATGGCTTCTTCGGGAAAACATACGATCGGCTCATTTTCATTAAAGGACGTGTTGAGCAGCACAGGGATCCCGGTCAGGCTGCCGAATTCGACAAGCAGTTTCCAGAACAAAGGATTTGTTTCTTTGCTCACCGTTTGTACTCTGGCTGTCCCATCGAGGTGTGTGATAGCCGGAAGACTCTTTCTTTTTTCAGCCCGCACCGGAAAAACTTTGAGCATGAATGGCGATGAGGCGCAATCCATTTCGAAAAATTCAGACGCGCTTTCCTCGGGTACGGCCGGTGCAAAAGGCCGGAAGGTTTCCCGGTGTTTGATGCGTTGATTGAGGATATCTTTTATGTCCGGTCTTCGCGGGTCTGCCAAAATGCTTCGATTTCCCAAAGCGCGAGGACCAAATTCCATTTTGCCCTGAAACCAGCCAATCACTTTTCCCTCCGCTATGGCCCAGGCTGTTTTTTGGGTCAATGCCCTGTCGTCAGAAATTTCTTGATAAGCGATCCCCTTGTTTTGCAAGGCGGCTAAAATACTTTTAATGGATGCGTCGCTTCCAAAGTAGGCATGATTCATGAAAAATTTTCTCGGTTGATTGTAAATGGCATGCGTCACATAGGCTGCGGCACCAACGGCGGTCCCGGCATCGCCGGCGGCCGGCTGGATATAAACGTTGCGGAAGGACGTGCGTTTCGTGATTTTTCCATTGGCCACGCTATTAAACGCAACCCCGCCCGCAAGGCATAAATTGTCCTGTTTTGTGACGGAATAAAGATGATTCAGGACATGAAAGTAAATTTCTTCAAGGGCAACTTGCAGTGAGGCGGCAATATCCTTTTCGCGTTCTGTGATAGGGGCTTCTTTCTGGCGGGGCTCTCCAAAGTCGCTGATCCACTTCGCTGAATATAAAATGTCCTGATCTGGGATGCCGCCTTCCCAGCGTATTTTGGCCTTTCCTTTGTGGTGTAAAAAATAATCCAGGTTAAGTTCAAATTGCCCTTTGTCCTTGAGTTTGAACATTTTTCTAAATGCAGATACATGAGACGGTTTTCCATATGCCGCCAGGCCCATCACTTTATATTCGTCGCCGAATTTCAAAAAACCCAGAAATTGAGTCGCCGCCGTATAAAGAAATCCGGCCGAATGAGGGAAATAGACGCGGTCCAAAATCCGAAGCTCATTTCCTTTCCCCATTCCCCACATGGCAGAAGAAAAATCGCCCAAACCGTCCAGCGAAAGGAATGCCGCTTGGTCATACCCGGATAAGAAGAAACTACTGGCAATATGGGCTTGATGGTGCTCAACGTTAATGAATTTAGTGTCCGCATTGCAGGGAGCATTGATAACCTTAAAAAAAATCTCCCTGAACGAAGTGAATTTTTTAAAAGCTTTGGCACGATTAAAAATCATTTTCAAGTCTGGCTTGGTTTGAACGGCAAAAATTATTTTTTTCAGAAAATTAGCCCAGGGATCTTTTGAGATAGCCACACCATTAATGTCCGACGAACTTATGCCGGTCTCTTTAAGGCAGTGCTTTAGTGCCAATTCCGGAAAGCCGGACGCATGTTTGATTCTGTTGTAGCGTTCTTCCTCCCCTGCCCAAAGAAGGACTCCGTCCTTGAGGAGGGCCACGGAAGCGTCGGGGTGATATGTGTTAATGCCTAGAATGATCATGAGTTAAGATTTTCATATATTGCTCTTCCATTAATTGGGCTACTCGCTGCGGATGAAAGTCCGTCAATGCCAATTTTGAAGCATTTTTGCTTAGAGTATTCCTTAGCTCTTTATCCGCAATAAGATCGGCAATGGCCTTTCCCAGCATTTCAGGCGCGCCTTCGGTAACTATTCCCGCATTGTGGCTTTTTATCGCCCCGGATAAGCCTACTTCGGGGGTAACCACCACCGGACAGCCCAGGGCCATGGCTTCGAGTACTGCATTACCAAAATTTTCCGAGTAAGACGGTAATACAAATACATCGGCACTTTTTAGGAGCTTGATTTTTTCATTTCCATAAACAGGCCCAATAAAATTAATTTTTGAGGCGATATGATGAACGCTGGCAATATCTTTTAACACTTTCGTGTAATTTTCGTCGTCATTTCCCGCGATAGTTAATTGTGCATTCGGAATGTGTCTCATGGCCGGGATCAATCTATCCAGGCCTTTTTTCCAATTGATCCGACTTAAAAAAAGTATCTGCGCCATTCCGTTTTTGAACCGACTGGATTCTTTTTCGCTCTTAACTTCAGCGGCGGCGGTGATATTGAGGTCGATACCGTTAGGAACGATGAACCCCCGGGGTAGATTCAACGACAAATGCCGGGCACTCTGCTCTTCTAAATCTGTCGTAAAGTGAATAGCCGATGCCCGCTCAAAATTTTGGCGATCTGCCAGATAAATCCATGCCGTCTTAAGAAGGCGGTTTTTCTTATGCACCATCTCGTCAATAAGCATGCCGCGGGGCGAAATAAGGTAAGGAATCCTCTGAGTCCTTGCCGTTTTAGCGCCGCTCCATGATGTCCATGCGAATACAGTATGGATGTGCACGATGTCGAAATTTTTCATTTCGCAATCAAGATATTCTTTTAATTTTGGCGCATACGATAAACGCCGGCCCCACCAAGGGACGGAAAAATATCTGACTCTTACGCCGTCAATAACAACTTCAGAATCAATGGGGACTTCACAATCAACGGGACCATTCAAATTTGTCGTAAGCACGGTGACTTCATGCCCCATAGAAACCAAACTTTGGCATAAACTATGGACGGAAATAATAGGGCCGCCGTATCTCCAGGCCGGAATATAAGCGGGAATTATATGGACAATTTGCATCTATTATTTAAAACAAGGATTCAAACTTAGTGACAAAATCAGCACCGGTTTTCTCCAAGTTGATTTTATCAGCTGCAAAGGCCTGTCTGATTTGACGTGACTGAGGATTTCTTTTATCATTTTCAAAAAATTCGATAGCGGATCGAAAAGATTCCCTATCTTTCATTGGAACCACTTTTATAAATTCTCCCGCTCCTAAACTCTGCAGCTCTCTGGAAACCAGCCCTTCATACAAAACAACCGGCAAACCGCTCGCCAAAGCCTCACAGGCCGCTGTCCACCCTGCCGGCTGCCAGGTTGAATCCACCAGACCCGCATAGGCCGAAGCGTTTTGCAATAAAAAGCGCAAAAAAGGATAACCGGCTTTTTCGAATATAAAGAAACGCTTTTTCAAAGACCGATTTTCTATTTCCTGCCGCAGCCGGATCATTTTTTGCGAGTTTGCATATTGGCAAATACGCACAAAATTCATGCCTGTCGATTGGGCGATTTCAACGGCATCCTCGTTGAGCCTTTGTTCGTCCCCCAGCATGATAACGTAAGGTGCTTGAAGTATTTTTTGAATATCTCCGCGATACTCTTGAGGCACCTCATTGATATTGGATGGCGCCATATAAAAGGGCGCGTCAATGCCGACGGTACATTTAAGAACCGGCACAGTTCCTGGCATCATTTTTTTTGCGCTCTCTTCTTGTTCACGGGTTATCAACACAATACCCCGCGAGCCCATGCCGGCAAGCCAAGCGGCTATGGCCGATATCCGCTTTTTTAAATTAGGCATATTTTTCAAGCTCCACACATAAGAGGCCAAAATTACTTTACGGGAGCGAGAAAGCAGTGGAACTTGCCGAAATATGGCCGAAATTCCCGCAGCAGACCATAACAAGGCAAAATCCACTTGTTTCATGGCTTGGCCGAGTTTTCTTCGATCATAAACATTTTCAAAAATGGGTTTGATCCTTTCACCCCCCCTTGCCGTAGAGTCATTGATTGCCGACAACCGATGCCCCCGTTTATAAAATGCGGCTCCAAAAATATAAGAAAGCGGAAGCCTGGGCCGCTCCAACGAGACTTCAAGATTGCTATTCCATTCTTTGATATTATTATTAATGCCTACTAAAAGATGCCGCGTCATAATGATTCATTGCCGGGAATTGTAATATTCGCATAAACGGCTCTCGGCAAAAAAACTAAATTTCGCTCATGGATTGTCATCGCAAAGGCGCTCAAAGAATGGTCAGCTTCGTAATCAGACAGGCCAATTTGCCGGCCCAGCAGGTCGGTGGGAATATAATCATAATTTTTTAAAAATGAAATCATACTCCCGATGTTGTAGCCGAATTTTCCGAGTGTCCAATCCTGAGCTTCAATTATCAATGGCACGGACCGCGTTTTTAGAACGTTAGACATACCCTGGAGCACATTCATCTCGGCGCCTTCGACATCGATCTTTATTAGCCCTATGGGACATTTTACAAAGGTAGCAATGTAATCATCCAGGCGAATCGCGTTGACCTGTGTTTTTTGGCCAACACCAGCCGGAACAATCGAAACCGAAGTGAAACCGCTATCTTTTTCCCGGTTTATTGCCAGGATGGTCTCCTTGTCCCAAAGCGCGGTCTGGTTTATGTGGATATTCCGCATTGAGTTTGCTCGTACCCCCCCCTAAGCAATCTGCTCATGTCGGGCTGCGGCTCAAAGGCATGGATTTCACCCGTCTTTCCGACAATATCCGATGCAATGATGGAGAAATATCCAGAATGGGCACCCACATCGATAAAGGCATGCCCTTGAGAAAGCAAACGACGAATCCAGCTCTCCGTCAACGGCTCATATGTTTTGCGCAATAAAATAGATCTTCCCACGGTAGTAGATATATTCACATACATAATACGTCCTGTGTGCAGTGTAGTTGGTAAATTAATTGACAAATAGCGGCATAGGAAGGATAGCGTTGCGCGAAATCGGTAAAAAATTGGGTTTTTTATAATTGCTCTAAGAAAATTGAACATGGGAATTAAGGAAAATAGCGTCACCAAACAATAATCGGCCGTCTAGCGGGCTTGTCACTAAATTATAGAATTGATAAAAATAAAAATGCCGTTCATGAAGGTAGCGATTGATATCCGCGAATAAACAACCGTTAGCATAGATGCTCAGGAAGTTAACTTCCGTATAGATTAATTTTGCAGAATCAATACCATCGCTCAATCCTTTTAAGGCCTGCAATTCATAAGCCTGCAAATCCAATTTTAGAAGATCAAGATAAGGGATAGATTCTTTGGCTAAAAAATCTTGAAGACGTATAACCTGAATCGTTTCTGCGTCGCAAGGTTGGTTGAATTCTTTAAAATATTTCAATCCTTGCTTAGAGCTTGGCAATAATGAACTCGTTAAAGTCGATTTGTTTATGTGAAATGTCGCAGTGCCCGAATCGGCGCCTAATGCATAGCGGAAAGGTTTGATCCGGGAATTGCGGGAGGCGGTTCGAGCAAGAAGTGCCCAAGAGGAACTTTGAGGTTCAAAGGCATAAATATTGGCTTGAGGGAAAATGGAAAGCATGCTTAAGCTAAAATCCCCGCGATGAGCTCCACCATCTACAATATATTTGACTTCATATTTAGACATCAACCGTTTCATGTCTTCTAATTCATTTCTACCGATACGGTAGGATAGTTTTAATCCCAAAGGGCGAAGGATAATTTCATTGATCAGATAACTTATGCTGCGTTTTATAACATTGGGCATATACTATCGTCCAGTACGAGAAGAATAATTAGAAGTTGGGAGCACTCGGGTTTTGCTATATTGAATTATTGCAGCGAGAGACACCATCAATAAAATGCCCGACGAGAGTTCCAATGCACCCGTGAGCCCTGTAAACAAACCAAAGCCCAATACGAGCGCAGGGAAGGCAAAGACCACAACCTTCGGAGGATCCCCCTGGTAAAAAGCCCTGAATACAATTAGGGCTAAAACGAGAATAATAGTCATAAAAGCAATAAGTGTCAGGCATCCAAATAATAATCCGCCTTCGATCCACATGGACATGATGCCAAACTCTCCTGGTTTACTGCCTAATGAACCTAATCCTTCTCCGAAAAAAGAAATTTTTTCGGGGATGACAGATACAGAAATTGACTCAGAGATGCGGCCAGTCACATCCCCTTCATGCAAGGATTGAATCAAAAAGCCAATCACCGGGTAATTACCAACTTGCTGTAAAGACTGTGGATTGAGAGCCGTCAAAAAATAAAATGCCGGTATAAAAAAAAACAGGGTGCCCAATGCGCCCACGGCTATATTCCGTTTCAGCGATACCCCGCCTCGTAAACGGAAGCTGCGGATAGAACTAAAAATAAAAAGAGCAAATATGAAAAGGAGAAGCAAAATTCTCGAACGCGCACCGGAAATCAGTAATGCGTTTATGCCACAAACAAAGTTAAATAAAATCCAAAAGATATTCGATTGTTTTCGCTGCGGAGGGATTGCCCATAGAATAAATGCAAAAAAGCATTGCATCAAGCCTATTGCGGAATACCGATCCGCGCTTGCAAAGATCGAGGGGAAACGTAAAAATGTGCTTCCCGCTTCGAATAAATTACGCCGTATAATTCCTCCCGTTTCAGCATAAACCGTAGAGATCAAAAAATCAGGGTTCACATAATATTGTATCGAACCTACTGCATTTATTGGGATCATGAGAATATGAAATAGTTGCGCTAGTTTTATTATATTAAATTGCGGATAGCATTTAAGAATGACGATGCAATAAAGCGCTGGAATGCAGATGTAGAGTGCGTTGCTGAACGCGGCAAAAACAATGTCTTTTGCTAATGCAATCAAAAGCTGAAATAAGTAAAGCAAAATAACAAAAATAAGACAACCTGAGATTATTCTGCCGTCCCTGCCGGCGACAGGAGACTTTTTTCTTTTTGCCGACATTATCATTATTACGAGAACGACCAGGGCCATTGCATATAAAAGAACAATAGATTTGTCCGGAGGAAGATAGTGCTTTAGCAAATCCCCATAGAGTGATAAAAGCAAAATACTGAGATAGACCATTTTATTGAGATGAGATTGTATTTAAAAAGCTGCCAGCGATTTTTTCCCAGGTGAAGTTTTGCTGGTAATACTGTTTATTATTCTCTCCTTGTGAGCGCCGCAGATTCTCATCCAGACAAAGCCGTCTGACGGTATCGCAAAATTGCATGCGGTTCTTTACTTGAATTAAATTCACTCCCCGAACGGCTCCCCAAAATGGATCTGTCATATAACCCCTTGTCCCTACAACCGGTAACCCATGTTGTAACGCAGCCATCAAAGTCCCTCTTTTAGCGTTTAAACCGGGTTGATGCGGCATCAAAAAAATATCCGCCATTTGTAACCACAAAGAAATATCTTGCGGGGGTAACTGTCCCGGGGAAATGACCGGCAATGATAATTTAAACCAGTTCTGAGATATACCTCCCAACAGCAACCAGCATATCGGTACTTGATATTGTTTCAAATAGACATCAAGCTCATCAATATATTCGGACATATCTCGCAAGGCACTCCCGCCGCCAAACAAAGTAAGGAGAATTTTATGAGGAGCAATCCCATTTTTTTGTCTTAATTGCACGCGGTCGATTTGAATGAACGGGAAATTTGATCCGATAGGCAAATGGACTATTTTGGCTTTCAATGACCACTGACTCAATTCTTCAATTAATGGTGTAGAAGCGGTAAAAACGAAGTGGGACTCCGCCGCCAATCGCCGTAACAAAAATTTTTGTATTGTTCCGCGCCACCAACTGGGAGGATGCCACCAAACACGGAAATATGTTTCATGCACGAAAAGAGATATTTTCCAATATCGGCCGCAGGCACGCCAAAACTTTAGAAGATCAAAATTTTGACGGCCGGTGCGACCCGAATAGTGCAGGGGTGTATACTGAAGAATAAGATGCTCCGGTGACAATTTTTTAAGACTATCCAATAAGCGATTTAGTCCAGCCTTATCCCAATGGTCATTTGTCAGTAACAAATTCTTTCCGCCCTCGCCACGCCCGGCCACAATAATTGCTTCATGCCCAAATGCTTCTAGCCCCTTAGCCAGAAGCAATGTGTGATCGCTAATTCCACAAATCTCGGGAGGCGATTTCCTGTTAATAATTCCAATACGCATCAAATATTAACCGCCCATCCTATCGCTGAAAGGATGCCCTGACGCAAACGCCTTGATAATCTCGTAGGTCAATTCCAGTCGTTTCGCAATCGAAGAAGCTTTCGCAGCTTTACTTTGAATTCGTCGGAAAGCCTCATTCGTACGATTTTAAACGGATAATAGATCAACGCGGCGATGCTCTCGAAGAATATCCTGACCAAAGCGTGCAAAGGGAAAACTTTCAGGGAGGATGTCTCGGCCGGATGAACACGGAGATCACCCCCACCTTTACCGAAGCCCAGGAAGTCGAGTAATCCTTGGCTGGGATTGGGCGGCATAAAGACGGGATTAATAAGTAGGCGTTCAGCCTTATCTGTGTTGGCATCGATCTGAAACCAGAAAGAAATACGCTTGGACGGTTTTCCTGTCCAATAGGATCCACGATGGATTGTTTGGATATCCGAAAGTACCAGGTCACCCGCTTTCCCAGCCGCAGTTATTATTTTATCCCCCCAGGCTTTTTGCATGAATGTATCAGTAAAATTGTTTGAAGCGTATTCGTGCGAGACCTTGTGACTGCCAGAGGCTAACTGGGTGGCCCCATTAGCGGTATCAATCAGGTAGATGATAAAAGCTAATCCCTTCGCGGGGATTTTGTCGCCGTCGATTTTATTATCCGTGTGCCAGGGAAATTTATAGTCGCGCCACGTGCTGTAAATCCGGTGGCATTTTAGTCTGATATTATTCCCGAGGTAGGATTGCGCAATAAGACGTACATTTGGTGATGTGAGGATATCAAATGCGGTTTTTGAATATGCTGCGGCGTTAGAGAAAAAAACCGAGTCATGCCTGTAAACAGAAGACAATTCATTCGAGTTTAACTTGTGGGGGTCGTGCAATATTTCCTTCAGCGAAGACACTTGTTCGGGGCCGAGAAAATTTGGAATGATAACATAGCCTTTGGATTGGAGGCTATGCACGATTTCATCCAAAGAAACCCCCGCAATGGTTTGTGGCTGATTCATCGGTATATTTTCTTCATCGGGATGCGATGATTAAGCCAAACCCATTTGCTGGGATATGGCTTACGATACGGAAACCAAGTTCACGCATTTTATCAAGCGCCTCTTTCTCCGTATGGCCAAACCTGAGGTGATATTCCATGGAAAGATGCCGAACATGGTCCCAACTCTCTACGTC